>ERZ746981.44-NODE-44-length-120506-cov-13.747386_pt1 | contig 120506 bp, 66 predicted proteins | sample MGYA00374948_ERZ746981 | MGnify/ENA primary metagenome ERZ746981 (study PRJEB28757, sample SAMN06711160) | food metagenome | host: microorganism | place: China:Harbin | collected 2017-01-30 | study: EMG produced TPA metagenomics assembly of the Analysis of... | reverse complement strand
ATTATAAATCAAATACCAGTTGAACCTTTATGCGTTATTAACATATAAAACATTATTATAATTCATAGGTTCCGGCAAGTTCTCATATTAGTCAGATGATATAACAATACCATCTTTCCTTACTTGAACACTATTGTTCGAGGGCTTCATTGTTTTGACATACATTAAAGAGAAAGAAGTCCCTTTCTATATCCGAAAAAATTTCACAGCGATTTATTTCTGATATTTGTCTGAACATTAGTTTGATTTACATATTATAAGCCAAACACCGGTAGAAGCTTTATGAACTATAAATATAGAAAGCATTATTATAACACACAAGTTTCGACATACGCAGCTGATACTAACCCTATAGTAGAAATAATATCAGTAAGTTGGTCCCTTAATAACTTGCCTAATTTCGTTAACTTTTGCTACTCCACATGATTGTTTACATGACGCATATTTCAGCAGCACATAAATGGTAAAGCCCTTAATTATATGAAGAAAACTTTACAACATGTCGTTTCCTGAGCTTCTCGATTTTCTTCGCCACTTCTTGGTTTAACAAAATTTCCTTACTTTCCTTTTCAATTCTTATCGAAGATCAACACTTTACAAAGAAGTTTCACATGCCTTCACTAAATTCGTATTCCAGATTACGTAACTAAACCAAATATTGGCGCACACTAATAACACAGATCTCAAAACAAAGAAACCGAATGATATTCAATAGATTGCCTCATACTAGGTAATATTTTTATGTATTCAACAATAAATCACTACTTCAACTTTAAAACATAATAAAGTTTGTAATACATAAAAAATTTCCCCCGTATTGAACAATAATTTTGTATAAGGGATTTCATAAATGACTCTTCTTCTTGAAGTTTTATTTGCAATCATTGATTAGCTATTTATATAGAAGTTGATGCTAGTAGTGTGAAATTAAGATTTACAATGTAAGCATAGTGATCAGAACATTTGTCACAAAGGAAGGTTTGCAAAAAAGAAATTGTAAATAAATGTTAAAAACTATCTTGTCATTCGAAATTGACGTCGATCACTTTATGATGGATGTATTAACAAGCGATACGAGCACATATAAGACTGAACAAAGATAATATATAAGCAAAAAGAATCAAAAAAATTGAGGAGGAGTAAGACTGAAAAATGATAAGTTGAGAGAAAGACGGATCTAAAGAACTATAATCCTATTGAAGGATATTTTTTCCTGGATGTGATACAAAGCGTTGCAGTTTTGAACAAGTTATTATCAATGAATCTACTACTTTTAATTTATATTGTTTTATAGTTGCTCCATACTTTTGTGGTACAGTTGCAGTTATACAATTATTCAATAAATACATGACAACTTTGACAGAAGAGTTAACTTAGTAATTAGGTAATATATTGAAATATTTTAATTCATTCGTTAAAGTGTGACGCCGATTACTTTATGAAGTTTGACGTTATAACTAGTATATTGAGTGTTTTTAAGACTAAAAAAAGGAAAAGTATAAAAGTAAAAAGATCACCAAGAAAGAGGGTAAAATGTACTTCATAAAAATGGGAAAATGCATATGTTTGAAAACCTTTAATCCTTACGAGCGAGGTTTCCTTGGCATAAACAAGGCAGGACAGTTTTATATAGACGTGATTGTCGATACGTCTATTACACGGATGATAAATGTCATAATAATAGTGGTATTCGCAAAGACCAACACGAAAGTCTTGCAGCCGAAAATAGAAGAAATGAAGAAAGTGAATAATAGATACATTGGCCCATTTCAATGGGAAATAAATTAAAGGCAATCAAGTTTTTTTTTCGTTCTCAAATTTATTCACTCTTTCGGTAATCCTTTTAGTAACACATTTACTCTGGAGTAAAGGACGTAACTTGTGCACCTTGCCAATGTATCGTAATTACGTTATCAGTTCTCATTTTACATTCCTCAAATCAAAAATCGGCAAAGAAAATGGTGGAGATAATCCTTAGTTTTCTTTTCTAAGTGCTTATTTTTAAGGTTCAAGTCCTAAGTATGTATACCAGCAAATAATTAAATTAAACACACATTCCGAATCTGTACAGAAGTTAAATAAAATACCGACGCGTCGATAAGAAATGGTTATGTCCCGTGCCGGTTTTCTCGTACGAGAAAAGAAAAAAAAAGCACCACTTCTCCGCTGGGAAAATTTTTTTTCATCGTCGTAACATTTTTGCCTTATTTTTCAACTGATCCCTTTTATCTCGGGCTACAGAGAAAGACTAATATGAAATCATCCTCTATCTATACCTGTTAACGACACTTGTGGACTCAAGCGTATTAAAGCAGCAGTGTACTCTTACAGGACAGGAACATTTTTTTTTCTTTGAGAAACTGAGCGTTATCAATAACACATTGTGCGTTTTGTGTTGTCTTCTGACTGTTCTTTTTATCATATTCAGAAAGTAGATATACGAACGAGACATAACTATTAAAATAATATATACCACAAGTTAACTGACATTTTACATATTCCAACTTTATCATAGACACGATAGCAAATATTTTCTTTCAATTAGTTGACTTAACTAGTCTTAATGGAGGCGCAAATTCAGCAAGCGGTTGAGATTGCCTCGGGCTACAGCAACGATAATAGCTTGAAACAACAAGCTTTGGAGTTCATACAGCAATTCAAATCATCAACTGATGGGTGGAAACACTGTCTAACCATTTTGAATTCGGCTACTGTTGGTAGTGATGCGATTTCTCTCAATTTAAAATTTTTTATCTTTCAGGTTTTTGATGAAAGGGTCCCTACGTTATCAGATGACGAGAAAATTGTTCTAAAGGATGCTGTATACTCTTACTTGAAGTACATCATTACTAAGGGTACGATTGAGCCAGTATTTCTTAGGAATGCAGTTGCGAAGACTCTTGGTCTTTTATTTGTTCACTGCACTTTGACTTGTTACCCGACAATCATTAAAGATCTTTTGGGAATGGCTTCACAGGCTGATGGTAATTTTAATGCTTTGGCAACAGATTATTATGTGAAGACCTTAGTGATTATTCATCAAGAAATCGGAGATCAGATGATAATTAAGGATAAAAATGACATCCAGAGATCTAGCCTTCTCAAGGATCATATTAGAGACAATGAGATGATTGATATGGTTAGATCATGGAGGCAGGCTCTTGGCCATTTTTCATCACCTGAAACTGTGGATTCTTCGAATGATATAGAGACCAAAGCACTTTTTAGAGAAATCGTCATCGGCATATTGACGGCCATAGGATTTTATTCATCATGGATAGAGATTAATCTTATTCTCGATCAAGAATTTCTTTCACTTTTTTATCGATGCCTTACAAGTGATGATAGTAAGATTCAGATAGAAGCAACAAACACCTTTATTAACATACTTCACAAGAAAATGCCACCTGCCAAGAAGCTTGAATTGATAACATTTTTGCATTTAGGTAGTTTCTTGAACCAGATGCAGCTTGACGTCAAGAATGTAAAATTTGAATTTGCACAGGCTCTAGCTCGTCTTTGCCGTGAGCTTGGTATTGAATGTGTCCAGGTTTTGGAAAAAAGCAGTCACGAGGAACTCAAGTATGATCAATTTAGGAACACGTGCGTTTCAAAAATACTTGAAATTATGCCATTAATTTTCAAGTTTCTAGAGAACGAATACGATGATCTATCACTCGAGGTCTTTCCATTTATTGGGGCATATCTTTTATTTTTGGAGAGGAACCTTGTTAATGAAGATCTTGACTTTTCAGCGTTGGATAACGATCAAATTCTGACCTCATTATTAAATAAGATTATTCTCAAGATGAGATATGACGATAGTGATGATGGTGATGACGAAGAATCAATTGAGCTCTTCAATGATGTGCGTTCAAAACTTGCATCTTTTCAAGATTCGATTGTGGTCATAAATGATACACTTTCTTTGGATGTTATGATAGAAAGTATCAATACCTTTTTATTTCATCATTTAGATCGGGGTGATAACAAAATTAGTAATTGGAGGGATATTGAATTAGGCTTATATCAGCTGAATTATTACAGTGAGATGCTTAGAAATAACAAGATGAATCTTCCAAAAACTATGATAAATTCATCTAGACCTTATTTTGTGTTTAATGAGATGTTGTGTAAGATAGTGGATAATTCAACAACTATCCTTGTTAGTCATCCATTAATTCAACTTCTGTTTTTTGAATTAATAATGAAACATTACACTTTCTTTACAAATTCAAATATTCAGGTGGAAGGAGTCAATAAAAATGAGACACTACTCAAGGTTCTTAAAATATTTGTTTCAAACTTTGGCGTTTTCAGCGAGAACCCGAAGGTGAAGTTTCGTACTTGGTATCTTTTCTACAGGTTCATTAAATTGACTCGTCCGCAAGTGGATGATTACGTGATTATTGAATTGGTGAAGAGTGTGACAACACTTTTAGATTTTGATTTCTCTATTACGGCAAATAAGAATAACTCTGATTTACATGACGTTGATTTGACGTTAGTGGAGGAATCTGGTAGCTTTGAGAATCAAATGTATCTTTTTGAGGCGATTGGAATTCTTGTTACTTTAACTAATGACGAGAATAAGGGAACTATTGTTTTGCAAGGTGTTTTACAACCACTTTTCTCTAATTTGGAGAAATGCATAAATGCTATTGACAATATTAATCTTGAACTTCTTTTACAAGCACATCATTCATTGCTTCTAATCGGAACGTTAGTAAAGGGAGTTGAAGGCATTAGGGCTAATCAACTAACCGATAAATTTGTCGGGATCCTTGAACAGATTTCCCAAGTGGTACTTATAACTTTGGAAAAATTCGATGACTACAATGTTGTTCGGGAAGCATGCTCGTTTTGCTTGGTTAGATTACTCAGCTTGCTCTCAAAATTAGATACAGAGCACAGCTCAATGCTACAGGATATCTCATCAAAGTACTTTACAATCACAATGAATGGTTTTGAGAAAAGAAAAATGCCTGAGGTTTCAAACTTTCTCAATTTTGTGTCGCAAATATTTCATTTCTGTGGCAAGAGCGAGCCAGTCTACGGTTTATTAGCATCACTATTGGCCCCGCTAGTCCATAAGGTGGTCGCATTTATTAATCAATCAACAGAGAACATAGGAGATGATATAACTAAGAGGGATGTTTTAGAGCTTCAAAGATCATTTATTTCCTTCCTAACATCCGTGTCCAGTGATAATATGGACTCAATATGGATTGTGAATGACACAAATAAGCATGCTCTTATTGCAGTGATCAATTTGATGCTCAGCTACAGTTGTAGCTATTTAGAAAATGATATTTCTCTTGTTAAAGCAGCTCTTACGGAACTAATTGCATTAAATAATAGCCTTGGAACCGGACAAGTTTGGCACAAAAACGATACATTCAAGAATGATAATAATGTATTCGAAAAAGCGGATGAGATTTTAGTGGGTAACTCATTCCTCGTGTGTATTGAGCTCACATTTAAAATTAGGGACAAACATGTATTAAAGGATGCACAATTTAGAAACGGTGTTCTTTTAGAAGTTACACGGTTAATGAGGACAATATCCTTTACTGGAAATTATGTTCCTGACGCAAATACGTTAAGGCGGGAAAACGCAAAGACGAAAGGTGCCAACGAACAAACAAACGGAAATGACAGCGTCTCTATTCAGAATGCATCAACCTGCCAACAAATGGCTAATATATTAATTAGCCAAGTGGGCTTCACACCTTCTGATGCGGAAGAGTTCATACATAGGCTGTCTCAAGCTACGGATAGAAACTTCACAAAATATATGTTGAGTCTCATAAATTAAGACGCAAAGCTTTTATGAAAGAAAGGCAATGAATATCTAGCGAAGTGATGTTATAATTATAAATATAATGGTAATAAATGGTACGTAAAATTAAGAACGGTAATTTGAAATAGCTTTTGAGCTTTGGAAAATACCTCGTGACCTTATCTGCCGATCTCAAATTCAGTGACATCAAATATAGGAAGTCATCACTCCCGAATTTTCTTTATTGTTTTTTTTTTCTAGTCGGAAAAACAGGAAGTAGGAGAATTTACTTAAGCGAAACATTTCTTTTTCTCACTTGGCCTTTCCTGTATTTGATGGTGCCTACTCTTACGCATTATTTATACTGCAGTGCTTGCTCAAGTAAAGTTCAATTAATTAGGAGGACCTGGTATTCCACAGGACAAATTTCTACAAGCTGTGAAATTAGGGCTGGTTTTGTACTAGTTGCATTACAATTCTAAAGGTGAACATTCCAGCTTTTTTTTTGTATCCGATAAGCTTCGTCATCCTTTAAGGTCTATAAGGAATAAACCTCCTTAAACAGGGGAGTTCCCCCTTTTATTTTCGTTTACATTTGGTTGCCTTTCAAGTTCTTTTCAATAGTCTCTATGGGCACAATAAATTCAATAGGGGCTGGAGTACCATCTTCTTTTGAGGACAAGAAGGTCGGCACGCCTAGATCTAGTAAGGATTACGCTAGCAAAAATTCGAATTCGGTTCTTACGAAGAATGTCAAAAAGAAAATCATCCCATCGGAAATAACTTCATCTTCGACAGGTCAATTGTACAATGTATACAGTTCACAAAAATGCAGCAAAAGTGGGGGAACATCAATTGGAAATGCAAATTTTCGTTCCCCTGAAAGGTTTTCAGATTATTATACGAAAGAAATTACAAATTCAAATTCTGATGACCCAATTGGTTCATCCATTATGATGCAGGATGAAGCGAATGGAAGATCATCATCAGTTATGTCTGTCAATAGCAAGCTGGATGATGCAATGCGACCCACGGGAGGTAATGAATCGGCAGACTTCAAAGATATTGGAACGCTATCGGATTTAACTAGCAGCATCAAGAACGAAACGCAAATAGGGGATAATGAGGCAATTAACAGTTCTCTATCTTCTAGTGATACAAAAGATTTTTCTATACCCACGAAACACCATATAGTTAAAAAAAGAGCCAATTCTACTTCTCTCGAAAGTTTAGATACATCTAGGACAAAACTTGACTTTGCGTTTGATGACCTTTCTTCCCAGAAATACAACTCCACAATTACGGCGAAAGATAAAACGAATGCAAAAAAATTACCCTATTCATTGGCCATTGATCCATTTGACGTTAAATCAACACATTTTCATGATCACAGGTACTTACGACATTTTCCAACGGTTCATTTAATTGACCAAGAAGAGTTTATTGACATGTTGAAACATCATTTTTTGACACCTCTGCCGAAATCTGATGATGTTTTTCCATGGTTACATGGTATTCACAAGAACAATTATGCGCAGTTACAATTCTTAGGGGCATGCGGATGCAATTATATGGAAAAGAGCAAACAAAGGGTAAGTGAGGATGAAGAGAAAAATAGAGAAATCGTAGATCCAATTCCAGAGCTTGCAATGAGGCGTACTTCTTCGACTGAGAAGTATCAAAGTTCAGTTATGGATACAAATTCAGACTCCGATGATTCAGACGATCCAGATGCCTCTGTTATTCCTTCACCATATAGACCAGCTACAAATCTTGTCAGTCTTCATGTCCCCAAAGGTATTCGTAATTTAATGGTTATCAGGTCGTGTAACTCACATGGAGAAGTATCTTCTGAATATAGCGATATTATAACTGAATCAACAGGACTGATCAGAAGTACCGTTTCGGCCGATGATGTTTTAGAATCATCGCAATCGGTAACAGATCTTAATGCATTTTTAACCTCATTGATATCAAAGGTTGGTTTAATTTTCCCGGTATCCACCGAAACTATTATAGATGATTGCCTTTTGACGAGACTTTTGCCTGTGTTTAAGGACATGGACCCGGAGTTTGGAGTCTCGTTGAGAAACTTTCATATTCAGGTATCTAAGATGAGCAATGTGTCAGATCTTGTTGTTTATTGCTTTAATGAAGATCATGATCGCTGTGTAAATGAAGCCGCTTGTCCCAAGCCGTCATGCTTTGACTTTTCAACCGGGGATTGCAAATGTGTTTCATTATGTCGTCTTTTAAGAATGGCTCAATTGATTTATGCTAAAGAACATCCAGAACTACAAGTTAGAAAGAGTAAAAAAGATAAGAATACCTTATCTCTCAAGAAAAGCACCAATATAGACCAAAGCGTTATAACAAAATATCACACCATTCTGATATGCAATCCAACACAATCGCGCTTGGCCAAGTCTAATCTTTTGGCAATTCCTGTAATGGATTCCCAAAGTTCCTTGAAGGCACCGGAAGCACTCTGTTCACGTTATGACTTGAATGTTTTCAACAATTGGGATTCAAATTATCTATACAGGGAACGTCTTGAAATTTCAAAGATGTCAACTGCTACCCCAATATCTACGGGCCATGTCTGGCTTGGAAATATTACCGACTTTGAGTGTCTGCAGATTAGGGTAAACGGAAACAAACAAATACCCACTGAACAATACAAATTACCAGATAATCCGTTGCATTGCGATCCTTTTAACACGGTAGTTACTCTTACAAAGGATCAAATGGACCCCAAGAATACCACAAATGAAGAACTGGATTCACACTTGATAACGTTACCCAAAACAAGGTGGAGGTTGTTTATTCATTGCTACGAAGGTGCCGAATTTACCAATCTACAGGAACTCAAGAAAGTTTTCATGAGTGGGAAGGATAGTATACCATTGACTGACATGCACAATATTAGTCAAGCACAAATTGACTTCCCACCATCGGGATCCTTAACGCTTGTTGATCTCTCAGAGGAGGATATTCTTAATATTGTTAATATTTGCAAGTTATGTTACGCATTTGGTGGATCGGATTTTCCAGCACTATTGTATTGTTCTGATGGATACACCGAAACATCACTTCTAGCAGCATGCTTTGTGATGTATGCAGAATGTTTGTCACTTGATGATGCCCTTGTAAAGCTTCACAAAGATTATGGTCGTCCATTTTTTATATTCAAATCGGACTATTCTCTTTTGGATAAACTAGAACCAATATTGCAGGAATTTTCGCCTGTAAACACAAAAAGCCAATATGTTTTTCATAATGTGGAGAAGAATGCATTCACTTTTGAAGAGGATGCTTCCTGCATTAAATCTATTTTGTTAAGACCTAGGAGACGGAACACGGGCTTTGGTAGTAGTAGACGTGTTGGAGGTCCTGGCCATTTTGGTAGCCGAGCCGTTGGTACTACTCTTGTTGGAACGAGACCGGTACCAAACGGAAGAGGCTACAACGGAGTAAACTTTTCTACAAACAAGCGGTCCCATGCGGTTCAGATGAGAGACAGAACAAGCAGAACACGACAATTTTCGGGAAAAGTGGGAACATCACGTGTTGGATACGTCACTTCCAGTATTGGAACCAGACCTGCTCCACAAATGATCACACACAATACTGCAAATTCAAGCAATGAAATAAGGGCCATTCCATTATCTCGCAATTCATCGTCAACATCACTTTCATCATTTTATGCCACCCCACCACCACACCCTCTAGAACCAGTTATGGGCTCTTTCCCATCACAAATATTACCTTACATGTATTTGGGATCGCTTGAGCATGCTTCATGCCTCTCTATGCTTACATGCTTGGGAATCGAGTATCTTGTGAGTGTTGGTGAATTTGTGCCTTGGCTAGATAACATCCGGTATACAACTTCCGTGACGAACTCAGGGTGCGAAATTATAACACCCATACCAGATCAGAGGGATCCAGAAACGGACAGTTTGTGCAATGTTAAACAGATAATGCTTATGAAAAACATAAATGACGATGGTGTTGGAACAATTGTTACAAAGATCAACGATACCTTAGATTTTATTGATACCTGCAGGAAAAATTCAGGCAAAGTGTTAGTCCATTGCCAAGTCGGAGTTTCCAGATCTGCAACTGTTTGCATTGCTGAGGTTATGAATAGATTGATGATCAGTTTGCCAAGGGCTTATATGTACGTGAGGGTTCGCCGGCTAAATGTCATTATACAGCCGAATTTGAAACTGATGTATGAACTATTTAAGCTGGAAGAGACATTCATCAAGAAAAGAAAGGCAAATGGTAATTTGAAAAAGAGATTAGTCATAAGCAACACCCCTGAGTTTTTAAGAGAGGTTGATTGGTGTGTGTTTTGTCGTGAAATATTCAACTTAAATAGGGCTTATATCAAGCCTGCCTGTTGATAATAGCATTTCATACTAAATATCTAAACATTTATATGCATATGGATACATGTACTTTTTTTGTGATGCTGTTCTACAATACAAAGATACCCGTCATAACTGATAACTTGGTAATTAATAATTTAGATTCCAGACATCCAATTACTCACGCAATTAGATCGGAATGAAATTTGACCAAGAATTAGGTTTCAAGGTGATACAGATCCGGTAAATATTTTGAAGAGATTGAGTGCATTGTTTGGAGAAACGGCAATATAAAAGGTTAACAAGAAGACAATGCGAAATAAAACTAAGAACTAGCGAAATTTGTAGTGACACCGTAAATTTAAACTAGGCAGCTGGAGGCATCACTTCTTGCGCTACAAACTTCACAAGTTAGCGCTTATGAAATTTGCGGTACGAATTTCCGGTTTTTTGTGTTCTTCTTCTCCGTCTGTCTCCTTATCATTACGCATTGTTTAGTAATTACTGACAATTTACGACGCGACGAACTATCTATTATTCTATCTATGCATCCTAAATTTACCGTTATCTAAATGTTCATGGATGTCTTTGGAGGGCTTAGATTGTCATATAAAAGGGATTGAATCTTCCCGTCATGTCAATTCTTTTTTCCTTTAATTTTTTACTGACTGTCACAACAATCATTAGCATCTATCTATTGAATATATAGCTGAACATTTACAATCGTTCTTTCATTAAATCATGGCCAAGATTGTTATTGTCGGAGCCGGTGTGGTTGGATTGACTGTTGCCTATGAGCTCTTAAATGAAAAGGGTTCAAACCACAGAATTACTATTGTAGCATCACAGATCCCAATGGACTGGGAATATAATGATAACTACACAAGTCCTTTTGCTGGTGCTAATTGGGCATCATTTGCTGGACCAAATGATATTAGACAGCAAAATATCGACGAGGTCGGTTACAGCAAATTTAAGAAGCTTGCTGAGACAAAACCCGAAGCCGGAATCATAAAAAGGGTTGATCAAAACTATGTTACTTACGACAGATTTAAGGCTTGGGGAAACAAAATTAGACTTCCATGGCTTAAGAGAATGAAGGAGATTAACTTCCGAATGGTGGATGACTATGATAAATCACTTTATCGCTATTCGTATGCTTACGATGGTTTTGTTATCAGTACCACACATTATCTGACCTTCCTTTGGAATGAATGTGTCAAATCAGGTCGGTTTGAACTTAGAAGGAAGAAACTACACAATTTGGATGAGGCTTATGATCTTCATCATGATGGAGGTAAGGCTGACATCGTGATTAATTGTAGCGGAATTGGGGCACGCGAACTCGTTCCTGATTCTGGAATATACGGTGTGCGTGGTGTTCTTCTTCTTGTTCAAAACGATGTGAAATTGGACAAGATTATCGGTATTAAGAACGTCGAGCCAACATACAAAGATGAAGGTTTGTACATCATGCCAAGGCAGGAGGGTGATATGGTTATTGGTGGTTGTTTCCAGGTTGGAAAAGAGGATGAAAAGACCGTCAGTGATGCTCAATGTCAACGCATGTTGGCAAGAGCTGTGAAGTATTTACCTTGGCTTCCATGGAAGGACTTCAAGATTATTAGAAAACAGGTTGGTTTCAGACCATTTCGTAAGGGAGGACTCAGAATTGAGTATGATAAAGAAAAGAAGAGTCTCATTCACTGCTATGGTCATGGCGGTGCTGGTTACCAGGCTTCTTGGGGTTCTTCAGCAATCGTCAGAAAATTGGTGAAGGATTATTTGGCCGACAACAGTCAGAAACGCTGCTGCAAGCTATGATCGGAGAGATTATTTTTGCATACATTTTTTTAGCTTTGTTGTAACTTCTTTTTACAATGGTCGAATGAAAAAGCACAGAATATGCAGGTTCCATTTGTACTGAAACGAACAGACAGAAACGTACACAGGTAAACATTATAATGTATATCGTATCAAAAGTATTAGAAAAATTATACTGAAATTAATCATTCTTCACCGATGTGTATATAGCATATACAAACCAGGAAGAGGAAATTAATCCCAGCGAACCACACGCTATCGACACAATCACATTGAGCATCATAGAATATATCACATATAGTATGGGAGAAACGGCATCTACCATCTTCATCCTAGAAAGATAATAGAAGGTATAAATTGTTAGATATAAGAAAATGGAGCCAGCAGAAGTAATAAATGATTTCCATTGCCAATTTTTATAATCCCCTCCATCGAGTCTCAAATATGTGGTAATAATGGATATCTCAGCCACAACTATGGATAGCAATATGGTTGTAATCGTCAAAAAGATGTACATCGAATTAGATGACGTTGCTGCTACCGATGACTTGTTCACAAATAAGGATTTGTACATGTAAATCATCTCAATAAATATGATAGAAAATGGAATCAACCCACATATTGGTAGCAAGTACTTCCATTTAAGCAATTTTGATTGAGGAGGTATGGCTCTGCTAGTAGTTGGACTGGTCTCTGTTTGAATTAAAACTCTGTCCTTCAACAACAAAGCAAACAAATCCACATTGTTTGACAAAATTCCTCCCGCAAGACTAATCGGAACTTGTAGAAGAACGTAAATAGAAACGAGAATTAGAACAGTACCAAAATTAACGGTTCTTGAAGATTGCTTTTCAAATGTAAACAAATTGCAAAGAAGCAGAACAATGGAGCACAACCCTGTAAGGAACGAACCAGAAAGAAACGCAATTTTCAACGATGAATAATATTTCGGATGCGCAGTAAAATGCTTATAGAATTGCACGCTCGAAAAGCCAGCAAAAAAGCCAGCAAAAACAAACAATGTCATCGCCGCAGATAAAACAGAGTGTGAAGGGGGTGCAGACTGACTTGAGAGCAACAAGCAAATACCAGCAATAGTAAAAATAAGCTGCACGCCGGTACCTGCAAGTACGCAAAGTTCCGATGTCATATCACCTTGAAGAAAAACTTCATTGACAATTTTTTGCCAGATGGAATCATTCGAAGCGTCACTCGAATGAAGCGTTTTAAGAAGCACCACTGCTGCAAACATTGAAATCAAAGAAACGAGAACTAAGGAATTTACTATTGCAAACCAGTGCATTCTACCTTCATTTCCATTTGAGCTTGGATCAACATATAGACTATACCTACTTTCATAGTCTAAGAATGGATCTTCCCGCCAATAAATCGAATATGTAAATGGAATCACTGTCTTTTCTTTCGTATTTGGATCCAAAGCGAAATTAGCAAAATCGTGGGATGCACCCGGACAATGTGCATCAGAAACAGATTTGGGATAAACCTCAAAGCCAACAATTGTCTTCTTTGAACCATCATGGCGTTGTGCATGCCATCTTATGACAATCATAACATGATTATGAAGATATGACATGCCATCTTCTACAAAACCAAGTCTGAAGCCAGGCGCATAAAATTTCTTAGCGGGATCTGTTCGTGTTCTTGGCTTAATGAGAGTTGTGGATCCAGGAATGCCATCGATCCACCAATTGATCGTATAATCCTTTTTGATAAGATCAGATGCCATTTTCACCGCGTGTGGCTTTGTTATTCTGTCACAAAGTCTTAAACATGGTTCATCAATTCCAAATTTTAATTGGTAGTCGGACATCCATAGACGATCCCCATTCAAAACCTCACCCAGGGAAAGCTGGACAGGTCTTGTTTCAGGCTTTGGTGGGCAAACAAACGGAAGATGATAATACGCATATGGAAGCTGCGTATTTTCTGATTCCACTGAGTTTACCAATAAATCCACCGGATCGCCATCTTCATAATATGTTTGCTCCCAAGGAGATCGCCAATTCTCCGGAAGAAGTTCGCCGATGCCAATTCCATTTACTGGATTCGGCAATATCACACAAAGATATACCAGAAGAAATTCTGTGAGCATTGTATCAAGTCAAGAGCTACTGGTATATCTTGAAAGTGACTTTTACACTAAATCAGTGTACGAATGCAAATAAGCGAAATCGGCAAAATGGTATGCTTCTTAATTGCTCTTATAAATGATTTTTCACCAAGCAGAACAAGAAACAAAATGTTGGCAATATGCAATTCTAAGTCGAGAATACAGAAATCTTAAAATTTTAAGTAGTTATCAGATCTCTTTTGTTATGTGATACAAAATCACACCGAATTGCGGACAGCCAGCAAGAACCTAGCAAAAGAGTACAAACTTAAGTATGGGAACACCAGTTAATAGTCATCTACTGTTATTTAAGCACTTGAAGAATTGATCTTAAATGTGGATCGGGTGAAGAATACCAGATTTTTTTTTTCAATATCAGACAAGAAAAAAAAAAAAAAATTAAGGATCGGTGAAATTCCGCTGAGCCCCATAGCCTTAGGACAACAACTGATTTTAATCCATATGTTCTTTTTGGTTTTGAACTATCTGTAAATTGGCATGTGCACGCTAAATAATATGATTATATTGCATTTCTAAGAATTTTCAATGAAAGCAGGGGAGTGAATCATTAACTTTTGGACTTTTCTTGACGATTTAAACCCTGTAAATCTTACAGATAATTTACCTCATCTAACATCCTTACACTAAATAAAATATGAACCTTAGCCAGTTTTCATTACTGGAGGGTAGATAACTTCAGGAGAGGAAGGGCATACAACATACAACTTCATAGATTCATATGGCGTTAGATCACGCTCAGTATATGGAAAAATAGATATTAGAGGTACTTAGTTGCCATAAAAGCAGTAGGGACAAACCAACTAATCTTTGGAGAACTAACTTCATAATGGATGAAAAATATAAACTTTCACAAGGAGATCAAATCTTAAACCAATTACAAAGGTATGATGATAAAAAGCATGAATTACTACGAAGTAGGAGTTCTGAGTCACAGTTGAATACAAGATACTCATTTATGGGTGGAAGCATGGTGCAGACGGGTCCTAAGATGTCAAGAAGTATAAGTTCACTTAGTACTCTTTCTCAACAATTGAAACAGTTACCATACGATGAAGTAGGAGCACAACGAGAAATAGGTGGAGAGGAAACGTTGGGTAGAAAGCAAGAAGGGCAACTTAAAGATGAGTTTGTTAATTCACAAGTGGATTTATTAAGATTAAAGAGAGGCAGCACATTAGCTGGGCATGATTATTGGACTGCCAGCAAGTTGTCAAATAGTTCAGACCTTCAGGATCTAAATGATTTTCCGAAACTAATAGATGGTGTTCAAAGGGTAGAAATAGTAGATGGAGGAAACAAGGACGATGAGCCGTCCCATCAATATACTTCATTAAAAATAGAGGACATTAGACCTAGATATGTGCCGCCAATAAACTTTGCTTTAGTGGAAAGTGATCTTTACAGGTCTGGCCATCCCCAACCTGTTAATTTGAAGTTTCTCGAAGAGCTAAAGTTGAAAACAATTGTGTATTTGGGTGATAAGGACGATAACTATGAATATTACAAGTGGGTAAAAAAACATAAAATAAGCTTCAAGTTTTTTAGAATGAAGGAGGTTGGAAGGGCCGGGTTTCGAAAGGCTGCGGAGGGCCAGGAGGCTATTTTAAAGAGCCAGGAGGTGATGAACTCAATACTAAATGTGCTTCTAAATAAGGATAACTATCCAGTTCTTATTCATTCAAACAAGGGCAAGCATAGAGTTGGGGTTTTGATTGGGCTGATAAGGGTGTATCTTCAAGGCTGGACCTTAAGTGGTGCATTCGATGAGTATGCAAAATTTAGCAGGGAGAAGGGAGAATATGATTTGGAGTTTGTGGAAATGTTCCATCCAGTATTGAAGATTGATACAGCAAAAACGCCAGAATTTGTAAATATCAGTTGAAAGCACGCAAGTTGAAGGCATAAAATGGACAAGAAAATATACACAATTATAATAGTACGCATAAGTAAAGAACAATAAAAAAAGCTCAGCATTTAAAAACGAATATATCATATATGGGTGAATTTATGTTCTCTTTCCAATAACATTAATAAAAGTGGCAATGAGAAACAAGATCGTAAATTTTCAATCATGTTTAAGCATCGAAGGACAATGAAAGACCCAACTTGTGAGCAGACTCTCCAAGCTTTAAAGTATCGAAAGCACCACCCAATCCTAGCTTAACACCAGGTCTAAGAATTTCCTGAAAAGACAAAGCTAGAATACCGGAGTCGGCAATCTTGGCTTTGACGAAGGAGCTGCTGTCAAGCTGATATTTGGTACCAACTTCCATTGCAACGGCATTTGCACCTGCAGGTCCCTTGGAATCGTACGTTCCTTTTGCACCGACTTCAATAGTTGGCGTAACTTTGTGGTAGTAGCCAGCAGCAAAGACAGACAAATTGTTTGCAGCAATGAGGGACAAGGCGTATGATGGAGCCTTGTAACCAATACCAGCAGAATATCCTGTCAATGAGGCAGCCTTCACATCGTAGGAAAGAGCACCACCAGCGGTAAATCCATCCCGACCAACGGTGAAATCACCTGTGAAGACAGGCCCTTTCAAAAGGTTAACGAAAGCTCTTGCGTTGACAGACTGTTGAGCAAAGTATAGGTTAAGCTTTGCTGCTTTGGAAAGTCCTGGGACAAGGGTAGTGTCCAATTCGGTCTTTAAACCTGGAGTGAGGGCATCAGTCAACTCGATTTTGGTCTTCAAGGCGTTTGCAGTGGTCCATCCTTGAGTAAGAGTCAAACCAGAAGCCTTATCAGAATATTTAGTCTCAAGAGAAGCTGAGGTCTGAGAGTCTGGAGAAACACTTCCCTTAGTAGTGAATGAAATACCATTTGGGGCAGACGTCTTCAAACTAAGGGCCACTGGAGTGAAGTGGAAGAAATCCTTGTTAAGGACATCGTTTGTTGGCTTTGAAATCTGAGAAAAGTTAGGTGGAGCCATTGGGTCAATTGTGAATATTCTTAGTTACAGGGGAATAAATAGCAGAGCTGAAGAAGTAGAAGAGATATATGAGAAAATTTGCAAGAAATTTGAATAACAGGGCGAACGGACAAACAACAATTGAGGACGGTGAAGTTAATTAAATAACGACGAGCAGGCCCTGGTTCTATATTTATTTTATTTATTTGTAATGAATAAAGCTTTTTTTTCTCATCTTGGTTCTGGAGAAATCCAAATCGGCAAACTAATATTTTTGTAATTGGACAACACATGCAAGCCGTACTCCGGATCCCCAAAAAAAAATTGAATAAAGAAGATCAATAAACACAACGGCCCATGGGTATATATTAATTGATTTATTCAGATGCCTCATTCTGCGAACTATCCAGTCAGGTTATGTTAATTCGAGGCGCCACCAAAAAAAAAAAAACATTATAATAATCTAAAAGAACAAAGGATTAATGGAGAAGCAAGGTGCGCTAACAATAGTAAACTCTAGAATGTAAAAATTAATGTTTAACTTATAGGCCAACAATTATTAGTAGGGATTTGCCCTGTGGGTTATGCCTTCTGGAATATGTGTTTCCCATGGGTGTAAAGACAATATATATAGAGCTCATGTTAATTACATAGGAATGCTCCTGCACGTGAAATAAAATCAGTAGCCGGTCCTAGTGTAGTCGTCAATGGGTACAAAAATAAGCACAGTTTTGCAAAACTAAGCAGAATACTATAAGAATGATAATTAAAGAAATGGTAAATCAAATACCTAGAAGGGAGGGTACGAGGATCATTTAATTCTTTAGCTGGAACCAGGAAATGTAAACATTGAAAATTAAAACGGGGAAAGGTAAACATATCCGGGATTGACAATACCTCAAACAGGGCCTCCGATCCCCTTGCGTTCGTATAGGCGATACGAACGTGCAATTATAATACAGTTACAATTTCATGTGGGGAGAAATCACTACTTACAAAAATTCCTAATGAAGGTTAATCCAACAAATCGCTCGACTACAACATCAAAAATTGAAAGCCCAATTATAATACAAACCACTCTGTACGACCAAAAGCAGTACAGTAGATAGTGTACCGAAAAAGCTAGCTTTGATCTGCATCATCGTTGAGGATACATTTTGAAATACCATGTTCCAAATAATATTTTAACAGCCTCGGAATTGTATTATTTGTCCCCACAATTCAGTATTTGAGACGTGATCGGCCACGTTTTTTTCATTTAACTTGCTTTAGGCTGTAGAAACAATCCGTGTTATTCATTAAGACTTTCTTTTCCCATATCAGGGCTGAATTTTCATATTATTCCGATACAAAATTCATATCGATAAATTATCGGCCAATGACTTGTTTATAAACTAACTTTATGCCTAATTAGATCTGATCAAAGAGCAAGAAAATAGTGCAAATATATAAGATTGAGCTAATGTCAAGGTATTCTTTGCTAAACACGATGCGGTGTAACAAGAACCAGTTTAAAAATACACTGTTTTTTTTTGTGTAAAGAAGCACTGATTGAAATGTACTGCAGAATGACTCGCTAACTTTACATTGAATGACTTTATACACAACTATTGAGAAGTAGTTATATCTAAATCACCATTTGAAGCATCTACAATAATTTCGGAAAGTCTTTTCGTATTTAGGTCTATAGAAAAGTTCGTGTCTAAACCCTCTATGCGGCCGACTGATAGATCTGGGATTAACAAGGTTCAAATCGAAAATGTTAATATTCTCTTTGAACACAATTAAAGGAGGATCAAAATGGTAGATATAGGTTCTCCTTATGACATCATCGCCTTGAATGACAAATTCATCTTCTCCATGAATCAGAGCTTTCCGACAAATTTCAGTAACTTCGTGCACATTATGTGCACAATTACTCAGAGCTCAAATATGCTATCTAAAGGTAGTTTGATACATATTTCACACCTGGCGGTTTTGGTGGTACCCATATCAATAACTACTTAATGAAGAAGCTCGTACAATATCTAGCAAATAATACATTTTGTTTCATCCTAAAGATTTTATAGATAACATTGGAAATAAGAAAACCTTTAGAAAGAGGAGCAGGAGACGAACCAATATCTAAACGCTCTTTTGTACCAATAAACCTTGGAGGCTAAAGTAACATGTATCATTTTCTACTTAAATATTACATCCTTTACCAGTAGTTGGAGGTGGAACAATAAAGCAAAATACTTATTATAGTAATAACCACTTTTCTAAACATTAACAAACTTGGGATCTAGCCTTGTCTAAAGCTTCATTCTGTTCGAGAAATAACAATTACTAATTATCACAACATGAGACTAGATTGAATTAACGATCGCTTTTTCGTTTGCTTTAAAATAGTAGGACTCATTAAACGGTCTTGAGTGACAATCAAAGTCTCTTAGCATTATCATATACGGTAATCAGTTTAAGGGCTTTCTATAAGAATATAAAGTAACCTTAAATGTCTTCTTTTTGCATTTTGAAGGGAGTTGTCATCTGTGGGCTTTAACTCATGAAATGCCATCGTTACAATATATTTCAAGAAAAATAGTGTAAGCTTAATATTTTAAGCATATTCCGGAACGCCACAGTTTCACCATTTTGGTACTTATATTAATCTACTGTTTTCTCATAGTGTAACATCTATCAAATCACATGATTAGCATATTATACGCATATTTCAAGTCATAGGATAACAATAAATAAACGGCTTCCTCATTAACATAGTGAAGTTTTATGAGGCAATCTAGTTGCATTCCACTTTTCCCACCCTACTCACGTCTATTTTTGTAAAAACGTGCATACAACATACTCGTAATTATGATTAGAATAAAGACCTCAAATAATTCCACAAAGCGATTGTTATGGGTCAAGCTTACTATGTCATCAAAGTGACAGATCCATATAGGCTAAACAAATACAATTTAATGAAAAAAATTCAAGTTTAAAAATCCCTCGGAGATCTCTTGTTTCCTTGTTTAAAATGGATTCTCGCAAGGGACAAAGAAAAAGACCACATATATATTGAAATCGGGCAACGTATATTTTAAATAACATGATAAATATTTCATACATGTTACACTGTCTATATGACATAAGTGGATGGAAAGCAACGCTTGTGAAAAAAAGTGTATTTTTATGCATATATTTGTGTGGCAACGATTAATGCCACCACCATTCCATTTGTAGAATCGAAGTGAGGATTGGCTCAGTTGTGATTTGTTGTTCAAATATATATCATTTTCAACACATTACTACATCAGCATATCATCAATATATAATCAGGCGAAATAACTGTTTCAATTAGGCTTAAATTAAATTTATTTTCGTAGTGATGACATTCAAACAAGAATAGAATAGTAAGATGGTCGAACCAACACACGAAAAAAGAGTTAAATCCATTGCCATCATTGGAGGTGGACCATCAGGAATTGCGACACTTTATGATCTTACAAGAGCATTGAAAAATGGAACTTCATTGTATGGCTCCAAATATATAAGGAGTTATGAACAAAGAAAAGAGGTCGCTTTTGACAAAATTGTCCTTTTCGAAAGAAATCAATTCACCGGAGGAGTATGGTGTCGGAAAACTAGAGGAAATTTTAACAGTGATCCTGCTGTTCCAGAATTATCTTTACAAAAGGAATTGACAAATCCGGATAATATTTTTGTGAAAGCTCCGATCAGTAGGGAATTGAAGAAAAAGCTATCGTCATCTTCATTTAATCACCCAATTGAAGTAAAGAAGCAAGGTGGAGAACCTGAGGATTTGTATCAATGGAAATCATCCGCTGCTTATGAAAAACTCTTTACCAATGTTCCTAACAAATACATGAGTTTTTCTTTTGACCCATTGAGTTCTAAGCAACTAGTTGATTTAGAGCTTCGCTATAAAAAAATTGCAGGGTTTGAATCAGCAGATGATGTCGGAAATTACCTAGATGATGTGTTAAGGAATAACGATCTTACAAGATATGTTCGTCGTGCATCGAATGTTGAGAGGGTAACAAAACTACCTACAGGAAAATGGAGACTTTTTATTCGACAGAGTATCAAAAAGACCGACAATTCTGTTGATCTATGGTATCAAGAAGATTTTGATGCTGTTGTTATTGCAAATGGTAAGACTGTTCCCATTGTTCCGTCATTTAAAGGTTTTAACGAATTTTATGAGAAGACAAAGGAAAAAATCTGGATAACCCTTGCCAAATCCTTGAAAGATCCAACAAAACTGAAGAAAGCAAAGAAGATATTAATCGTGGGTTCTTCTGTTTCTGCTGTGGATCTTATACAATACGCCTTTCCTAGAAACTTGGACAAACCCTCTGTGTTCATCTCTAGACGTTCGGAAAATCATGCAGGTCGTGATTGGGCAGATTTCTGCACACACACACGAGGAATCACTTCGAAACCCGAAATTGATCACTTCAATGCAGCAGAGGAGAGCATTGTATTTAAGGACGGTACTGTTGAAAAGGGATTCGATACAGTGATTATATGTACAGGATATCACATGTATTATCCATTTCTAGAGTCCGATTATTTAAAGTCACATTCGAATGCATTGAAATTTTATGATTATACATTTTCCATAGATGATCCAACTCTCGCACTAGTTGGAAATACATATGCCGCATTCATATTTAATCGTGTTGAAGCACAGGCTGCAGCACTAGCTGGCGTCTGGTCTGGACAAAAACAGCTTCCGATAACAAGTGTGCAATTAGATTGGTACAATACTGAATTTCCAAAGCCTTTGAGGACATATAGCGTTGCGGAACATTTCATTAGACCATTAGAAAGGTATTTCTTGAAGGGAAGAAAGAATCCTTTGGATGTTGAAGGAAAAAGAGATCATGTTGCTGACTTAGGTTTGTCTCGATCCAATTTACAAATCATTTTTAACAAAATTAGAAGAGGTGAACTAAAGACTGAGGAACTTATTTAAATGTTATCTGTCTCCTTTTCAAATACATACTTTCTACTTAACCATTCTATTTTTCTTTAATTTTAAACCAACTTCAACTTACTACTTTACTGATGGAACCATTTATACTCCATTTAAAAATTAAACCTACAAGGCATTATTAATGCAATGAATTTACTTCATATTTTTTATAGTAATGAATTTGCATTATGATAAAATGGAAGATATATTGTGAAAGTACATAATTTGATAAGTATACCGGCAAGTATTAATATGTCGGTAAACTTAGTTGACAATGTACTTTTTCAAAGGTCTAAGCCGTTTGACAGCTTCCTCCAAAACATCGTCTGTCTTACAAATTGCGAACCGAAGGCAATCTTCGATCATGTGACCATCCTCAGGCAAGTAGAAAACAGAAGGAGGAATAGCAACCACACCAAATTCCTTTATGAGCCAATAGGCAAGCTTAAAGTCTCTTTTCTGATCCTTGATGTCATCAGGATACTCGAAGTCTTGTGGAATCTTCACTTTCTTGAAGTTAACAAGCAAATAGTATCCACCTGAAGCTATAGTGTATGGTATATTAAGTTCGTCAAAAATGCTGTTGAATATTTCGTATTTGTGAGTGTAGTCAGCCTTCATTTTAGCAAAGTAACCATTCGTATTGGCAACATCAAAAGCTGATGCAACGGCTTCCTGTAGTGGTGCTGGAGTTGAGAAGCAAATTCTAGTGTGGGCTGCGGTAATTGGTGGAATTATTTCCTTATCGGCAATCACCCATCCAATTCTCCAACCTGTTGCCGCAAAGGTCTTACCAGCAGATCCGACGGTAATTGTTCTACGTGCAATCAAGGGACTGATGAGAGACATTCTTGTAAGCTTTGGTTCAAAGAATAAGTTCTCATACACCTCATCTGAAAGAACATAAAAGTTGTGCTTGACGGCGAGGTCACCGATACGTTTTAACTCTTCATTGTTGAAAACTTTTCCAACAGGGTTGTATGGACTGTTTATCACGATCATCTTGGTCTTTGGAGTAATAGCCTTCTCCAATCCTTCCCAGTCAATGGTCCACTCATCACCAGTGACCGTTCTTTCACCGAAATCAGCTGGTGGAAATAGCTTGACATAAACGACCTTTCCACCTGCCATCTCAATATTAGGAATATACTGGTCAAAGAAAGGCTGGAAAACAATAACCTCATCTCCACGTTCCAGAAGCCCAACGAAAACTGCCAACATTCCTTCATTAGCTCCAGTTGTAACCTGAACCTCATCCGTACTCAATTGTTTGCCTAATCTTTTTGAAAAGGTCTCAGCAAGAACCTTCAAAAGATGTGGCCTACCCCTGGCATGAGCATATTGATTGAACATTGGGACGTCTAATGCATCCTTAGCAGCCTTAATGGCAAAATCAGGTGGAGAGTATGAGAAGAAACCTTGCCCCAAATTCACAATCTTGGATCCACTTTCCTTCTCCTGAGCTGCTGCGGTCTCATTGATAAAAGACCAGATATCTTTTCCTCCAAGCTTAAAGTAATGGTTGTATCCTGGTAAGTCGGACTTCATATTGTTAGTGTCACACCTCTGTTGCGTTTAGCGAATAGGAAAACCAGAACGTCAAGAAGAACAGTCTAAACAAGGTATACAAGAGGGTTATAGAAGTATCGGAATATATTGATACAACTTAACCAAGAACCGGAAAAAATTAGGAAAAAATAAAAAAATCGTTGGGGTCGAAAATGAAAATATATGAGATATAAGCGGAAAAGATATCTGAATTTCTTTGCAGCCCTATCGATTCCTCTCCTTTGCATTGTGCTAATTCTCTGGATTATCCTGACTCATTCGGAGGAGGGGGCCACAGCACCAAATTTTTGTTTGTGTCTGTCCATCTCCACAATTTTCTTTAGTCTGCGGATCATCCGCAAAGATAGAGAAAGAAAAAAAAATATGTGTATCTTTTGGTACCTGAATAGTCGACATTACTATTTTTTTCTCCAACAGACGCCATCAACATGAAAACCATATTTTCCCAATTTGTAACTGTGGCTCAGTAACACAGTTCAATCTTTGGAAGATTCATGCAGACCGAGTTTTCTGTGAAAACATGTATGATTTCCCCTATTTTGGTATTGGCAGAACAATCAACATTAAAAGGAGCAGATTGGGATAAAAACATAATATTATTCCCGTAGTTTAATAAGTCAATATATTGTTAAACTCCGTACGGATTTAGGAAGATACATTGTGTTAGGGATTGACAGCACACCATATTTTATTCCTTTACCAGAAATAGTTGTTTTTACAGTGGAAACTACAATAGAGAAGCACTAGATCTCAAACATGCAAAGTAAAATAAATAGAAATAAATAAATAAACGATATGTCAGCACATAAGTATCTTGTGTGGCTCAATGGGGATGACATATTTGAAATTTCGCACTTTAACCCTAGCCCCCAAATACATTCTCGAAGAATATCAAAACTTAACGGGTAAGATTTCGACAGTTTCTTGTGTGACATGATTCTCTGCATTACTATCCTCAATTTCCGAAGTTCCATTCGTTTGCAACTCATGCCTATGTCCCGAATATTTTTGACAGAACCGGTAGTCGTAATGATCGAAAATCCAACAAGCAACGTAGAAAACATTGGTCATGACCACAATCACCAAATTTGCAATGTAACCACCCTTGAAACGAGGCGAGTATTTCACGTTATACTGTATTGGGACGGCCCATGCATTTGTGGCGTAGGAGCACACCTGCATTATGGAAAGAACCAATGCTTTCTTTTCAACATTATCCTTACAGAGGGTAGCAGCCCAGGAAAAAATTGGCTGTGACATTCCATCATACAAGACATGCTGTAAGAAAAATGCCGAAATTCGCACGTTGTGGGAACAATTCCATATAACAAGAATTATTGCAGCATAGTAAGTAATGGGGAACACTATCGCGGCCACTTTCAACTTTCCAATACTTTTAACTAAAGGAGAAAGTATAAGATCTGAACCAAGGCCAATAAACCACATGTAAGCATCCCAGTTTGTCACATCAGCAGTAGAATACCACTGCGGCTTAGATTTCATGTATAACTTTGCACCATTCGAGTAAAGAGTCATGTGATGAAAAGTCCATAAAAAGCTGCAAATATACACCTGCCAAGTAGTGAGTGTTTCGACTATCGACTTTTTAGTAAACTTCTCCGGATTTGCTTGAACACCACGTAGTCTTTTCCGAGCAAAAATCATATCATCTTCGGTGAATAGTCCGAACTTTTTGCAAGAAGTTGGAATACCCGGAAATAAAAAGAAGCCATATATGACAATTCCCATAGTTATAATTGCATCGATAATAAATTGCCATCTCCACCCTGCAAGGCCTCCAACACCTGACAAGCTTTCAAGAGTTCTAGTTTGTAGAAGACCGCTGCTTGCGGAACCAGCAACAGCAAATGCCCCGTAGATGCCAGCTCGTTTGAAAAGTTCGTCCTCCGTTAAGTAGCTACTGAAAACAACATATGACGCCGGATACGAACATGCTTCAAACACACCAATGAAAAATCTAATAGCATAAACCTGTTGGGGAGTCTGCACAAAAGCATTTGCAAGAGTGAGCATTCCCCATACAAATTCGCAACCAATAAGCAAATATCTGGAATACTTTGGCCTGGTTATGCACAATGTTATGGGAATTTGAAATAGCACATATCCAACCGTGTACATAGTGTTGAAGTAGTTTAGCTCATTTCCCGTAACATTGATATCCTCCTTCATTCCAGAGACATAAGCTGCACCAATATTCATATTGTCCAAGTATTTCGTGTAAAACGAAGCGCCCAAAAATAGGAGAACTGAAACATCAAACTTTATCAGAAATTTTCTTTCATAGGGACTGTAATAGGAGGGGTATAAATTAAAGTATTCCCAAAATTTCAGCTTTTTCAAACCTTTCTTTTGATCTTTAGGCCTTCTGGATCTATCAATATCTTTATTAATATAATCATTTTTAAATTCTGAAGGATCATCTAACCTAATAAAATTCCATATGTTTGACACCAAGCCCATATTTGTGATTATTGATGTAGCTGCGCTTTATTTTATTGTGACTTATTGCCGAATTAACAAAACCAAAGAGTTTGAATTGATTTAATTTGGTGTTCACTTATATCCCCCTTATATATCAATAAAAGCAACTCGGGAGATAAATAACTCTTACTGCATTAACAATAAAAATGTGGTTTCATGCAACACACTCGGTAGAGCGCATTGTAGTATCATTTTGAATGTAAATTATGAGTTGCAACCAAAATTCGAAGCCACAGCTACATTCCATTTCCTTGAGACATCACTAACTTACCACAAATGTGTGTAGGACAAATAACATGTTTAAGCATAAAACAACTGACAAGTGTTGATTTCATAAAAATATATTCAATAAATTGATCATCGATATAAATAAAAAGGGAGAAATAGTCACGGTGAAGAAAAAAATAAATGAACAAAGTTATTTAAGGCTACTTAATTATTTATCAGCTGTAATGGGCAATCCCAATGCCTCTCTTTGAGACTTAGATTGTGGATCAAAGTAAGGGATTTCAGCCAAAGATGTGACCCTCGTACCATGTCTTGGCTCCAAACCTTCATGATCCCACACTGTTCTATGCTGAGTAGATCTGTTATCCCAAATAGCCGAGGTACCGTAACCTGGGTCTGATTTCCAATTAAATCTAACTTGAATATCAGCATTCTTTTCGTAAACGTCAAATAAATAATTCAAAATAACATCAGATTCCACAGGTGTCAAGCCCACAATTCTCTTGGTCATAGATCTATTTACAAACAAATATTTCCATCCAGTAGCTGGATGGGTTCTGACTATTGGATGAATTCGTTCAATAAATCTGTTTTCACCGAAAGGATCTGCCCTGTCCACATACTTATTGTAGGAAGTATAGACTGCTTTCTTGCCATCCAAAAACTTCTTCATTTCTTCCGAAAGCTTGTCGTAAGCAGCATAACCAGAAGCCCACATTGTATCACCACCGACATCAGGAATAGCATCTAAATGAAGGTGTGTAATTCCAGCCGGTTGCTTTTCATGAACCAAGTCGGTATGCCATGCTTGGTTACCGACGGAACCGTACCTAACGATATCGAAATTACCATCATTACAGTTCTTAAAGTTGATGTCCATTCCTTTTTTCTGCCAATAATCAACCCAGATAACCGTAACGCCCGGTAGTCCAGGAACGTGAGGTGCTTGTGGGTGAACTTCGACATTACCCCAATATTCACCAAGTTCCTTCTGCTTTCTAGGAGGAAGCTTTTGGTTGCGGAAAAAGACAACACCCCTTTTTTCAACCAAGAGTGCAAGTTCGTCTTTTTGCTTATCGGTTAAATCCTTTAACTGAAGACCGACAATTTCGGTTCCAATATGTTTAGTCAAATCATGAATTCCAGTAGCTGCCTTGAGTAAAGATTTTGCTTCCGGATCAGCTCCTTTACCACGTTCAACATATGGTAACTCATGATTTCTAATAGCAAAGGCCTGATCAAGGTAAACTGGTATTTCGGATCTAGGCGGAATTTCTGGATATCCTCTGGACAGATCAATGTTGTCATCTTCCAATCTTTTCCTGGTACTTTTTGGCAAAAGGTTCAAACCCTCGATGTCTTGACCAGTTGAAAAAGCAGGAGCCTGAATTGCTCGAGTAATATTTAAGTCCTTATCAGTTCTAATAAGATGTTCAATCTCCTTGTCCACTGGAAGATGCAAAATGCCGTCACCCTTAACATGGTTTTCTTGAACAAATGTTGAAGAAGACATTTTTAATTTTTATTTCTTATTTCTTTGTAGCTGTTACTATTGGTCTATCGAGTACAGTAAATTTACAGCCACCATTTTAATGTGAAGAGTAATTGCAAAAACGTAAAAACTTGATATTCGTTGACAACCCTTATATAGCCCCAACAGCAGTGCCTTTATTTACTGAGGCTCACCACTCAAATATGGTGTGTATAGCTTTGGAAATGTTAATACACATCAAAGTGGTGTGGCTTGGTGTCTTACGATAGGATGTCTAAACTTATCATATTTTATGTAATATCCAAAGCAACATCTTCCGACCACGAAGCCGGAATTTGTGCAATTAGAATAGTAATTAATTTTGAATTCAAATTGAACAATTTGTATTATTGTACTTTGTGAAACTTTAACCCGAAAAGATTCAAATAATGCATCCATTCTAAGCTGTCATCCGGAAAGATCAGCAATGCATTGACTCCAGTCCCTGACACATAAATTTTTAGATCGGGAGCAAACGGAGAAGCACCACGATCGGAGGAAAACGCCACAGTTCCGATCTATTGTTGTTGGAATTATCGCGACTCTAAAAAGGGATAAAAAAGCTTAAAAATAAAGTTCTCGATAAGCTTGAATAAAGTGAAAAAAAAACAATTCGAAAGATACAATAATTGTCCTTGTAATAGCTAAACAATATATTTCAAAGGTTTGCACTTGGATTTAAGAATAATGATCTTTTGAAAAACATGCTTATAAACATGAAGAGAATGTTTTTGCCAGTGTGCAATTCTAATTCTTATCACTTACTTCTCAAAGGTGGTGCTTTCCAAATTTTGAGATTCATGGTCTTATAAGGGTTAAAAGGCAAGGCACAACCTAAAATGTTACGGATATTTCGGATTGACAAATGTCTGGCAAAAACTTCAAATCGCATACTATTAAATGGAAGATTTGGCTCATTCAACCGTTCGTTGGTGAGATTTGTATCCACAAAACCAAATATTGTAACCAAAAATGATGGAAAAAGATATTCTGGCAGTACTGTTGCCCTATACTTTACGTTAGGTTTATTCCTTGGTACAAGTATAATCACATACAAGCTTGCAAAGAATCCGCCGGAATTTTTGTTTCCCCATTCATCAACAACTAAGCTTGCAGAAATTTCATCTCCGAGATATGGCGACCCCGACAAAGTCGTCAAGGAATTAAAGAACGTTCTAAGTGCTGATCAAATAAGAAGCACCAAAGAGACATTAGAGACTCATAGTGATTCATCCTTTTCTACCCACCATGCAACCCCGGATCAAAGGCCTGTTGCGGTGATTTTTCCAAATTCTACAGAAGAAGTTTCCTTGGTGTTAAAGGCATGCCATAAGTATAAAGTTCCGGTCGTGCCATATACAGGAGGTACATCATTAGAAGGGCATTACACTCCTACTAGAAAGGGTATCAGTGTCGATCTCTCTCGTATGAATAAAGTGTTAGCGGTTCACGCCGAAGACTTGGATGTTACTGTCCAAGCTGCTGTGGGCTGGCAGACATTGGCAAACTACTTGAAATCATATAATCTGATGTTTGGACCAGACCCTGGTCCAGGAGCTTGCATCGGTGGTATGGTTGGAACATCTTGCTCTGGAACGAATGCTGCCAGATGGGGTACGATGAAAGAAAATGTCGTGAGCCTTACTGTTGTCTTAGCTGATGGTACAATCATTAAGACCAAGAATAGACCAAGAAAGTCCGCCGCCGGTTACAACTTAAATGGTCTATTTATTGGATCTGAGGGTACATTAGGGATTGTTACGGAAGCTACTTTGAAGCTTAATGTCAAGCCCAAGTATGAGAATGTCGCTGTGATTTCATTCCCAACAATTAGTGATGCAAGTAGCACTGTAGCACAGTTTGTTCAGCATGGAATTCAACTTGATGCTATGGAATTGCTTGATGACAAGATGATGAAGTACGTGAATGTCAGTGGTCAAACCACTTTGAAATACGATGAAGCACCCACTCTTATGTTAAAGATCGGGGGAACTACCAAAGAGGCAGTCAAAAGTCAGATAAATGACGTTAAAAGAATTTCGAAGGAAAACCACCAGAATTCGTTTAGGTTTGCAAGTTCCGATGCCGAAAGGGAGGAACTTTGGAATGCAAGAAAGGTTGCATTATGGTCTACAATTAATTATGGTCAGGAATACATTGACAAGGATATTCAGGTTTGGGCCACGGATGTTGCCGTTCCTATTTCAAAACTTTGCGAGTGCTTGACGGCTACAAAGAATGAGATGAATGAAACTGGTGTTGCAGGTGCAATCGTTGGTCATGTTGGTGATGGTAACTATCATGCCATGATTTTATTCAAACGTGAGGATAGACCAAAGGTTGAGAGAATTGTTCGTCATATGGTTGATGGTGCTTTGAAAGCAGAAGGAACAGTTACTGGAGAGCACGGTGTTGGTATGGGAAAAAGAGGATTCCTCAAGCAGGAGCTTCCACCGGACGCTATTGATCTTATGAGAAAGATCAAATTTGCCTTGGATCCATATCGTATCTTGAACCCGGATAAAGTCTTCAGTATAGATCCAAAGGATAAAGGGGAATAGTGAGTATTTTGAACTCTACCTGAATGAAGTATACAATTATTTCCCTTGTTTGATTAGAATTAGAGCATTATGTATATATTTGGAAAAGCTGACGGATTTTCTTTCAGTTCATGCCAGTTAGAAGTATATATAATTTTTTCAATTTAATTCACTCTAGCACAGCAGTTATTTACTCGATTTATCATACTTGGAACTTAGTTCATAGAAACTTTGATATGCATTTAAGATCTTTCAGTAAGGAATGTTCACATTCACTTATGACGGTATTTGTTGAGTTTTACAATTCGTGGAGGAATCCGAATAACTCGTATTTGGCTCTAAAAATGGAGCCTGAACTGTTTCGGGGGCAGTATTACAGCTTTTTAGTGTATATACAAGTTACATGAAAGATTAGAAGACATGTTGATATAGTGACTTGTATTAAGACATGTAGCGATGATAGCCTCTAGAGAAGGAGGTAAAATAGTACCAAAGTAAAAATAAAGTGAGAAAATACGAAGGGTGTCACTAGACCCCTTCCTTATATATTCTTACTGGAAAAATGTCACATATCTGAAATATGGGTAGTGACACATTCAGATTAATATAAAAGCAATAAAGGCAATTTGTATGGCTTTAACACTAGCAAAATACAATAGAAGGAATAAAGGATAAAGTAACTCTTAGATATAATTGGTCCAAGGATGTAAATAAAGAGAAAATTTCCCGGGGTCGTACGGCTAGCAACAATTCCGCAGATGATAAAATATTCCAACATTATTAGCTATGCAATTACTGTAAAAAGATAAAAAAAATTTAGCGCTTATCTCAAATACACACTATATGAAATGTGGCTGATTGAGATTAAGCAGAAGAGAATAAAATTAAATTTAGAAAACCCATTTACAAATTATATTGATGGGTCTTAGCATCAGAAAGCCACAACATATATCTTGACATTGATCTTGATTGCGTCGTTTTCTTAGACTTTTTGGGAATGACAGAATACACACACACTAAAACTTTGGAATCTCAGAGCCACAAAGCCTAAATCGGATAACTAAGCACAGTGTTGAGTATTTATTCTTATTTGTGGGTAACTACTATTAGTAATAACATTTTAACACTAGTGATGGCTGCTGGCTATAAATATGGTCATTAAAAAAAAATGTTCTTATGCCCAGAACATGTTGTAGACTGTCTTTTTTTACTGTGAGGAGAAAGTATATAACATATTTCATTATAGCGTTGAATCTTATAATGTCCGAGGAAGTTATTGAGCAAAAGACTGAAACAAAAAAAGTTGAAACGGTTAACCACCATGTTGGGGTTGATGAACAGATTGAATACCTCGTTAGAAATGATCCGAATATTAGTGTGACCAGGTCATCAAACAGAAGTAACACCTTGGGAGAGGGTGCAGATAGATCTGGACTGGATCTTCTTCCACCAGAGGCCAGAAAGAGAATGGAAGAAGACGGAATCAATCTTGAAGGAGGATATCCTGAGATTCCAGATCGGTCACATATCCCAGTCTACGTAGATCAAGCATATGCGATAAGGAATCATGATTTGCCATACACGGAAAGAGCGAAGAATGCCGATCCGAATAAAAAAGCGTTGTTTGGAGCAGCAAAAGAAGTTCATAATTTGACTAAACATATTGGAACCGAAATTGTCGGTCTTCAGTTAAAGGATTTAACTGACAAGCAAAAAGACGAACTTGCTTTATTGGTTGCAGAAAGGGGCGTTGTCTTTTTCCGCAACCAAAAGCTTCCTCCTAGAAAGCAGAAGGAACTTGGTGAATATTGGGGTAATGTTGAAGTTCACCCACAAGCACCTCACGTTCCTGGTCTTCCTGGAGAAACTGTTATCTGGGTTGATTACTGGAGGAAGCATGGAATGAACATAAATTTTAAAAATTGTGACTACGGAAACTTTGATAGGGTCCGTTATGGACGTATGGGTAATGAAACCTGGCACACGGATTTAGTTCACGAGAGACAGCCAGCAGGAATCACTCACTTACATTTGGATTCTATTCCCAATGTCGGAGGTGACACATTGTGGGCTTCTGGTTATGCCGCTTACGACAAGCTTTCGGAAGAAATGAAAAAGTTTTTGGATGGTAAAAAAGCTGTGTATGAATCTGCACATTCATACCTTGATCGAAATGATCCATTTGGTGGCAGGAAGAAAATTGAAAGAGTGCATCCTTTAGTGAGAACAAATCCTGCAACAGGATGGAAGACGTTGTTTGTTAACAGAGCAATGACCAAGAGAATAGTCGGCTTGACACCTGTGGAATCTGATGTTATTTTGAATTATTTATTTGACGTTTACGAAAAGAATGCTGATATTCAAGTTAGATTTAATTGGAAATCAGACCCAGGTTACGGTACCTCGGCTATTTGGGATAACAGATCTACTCAGCATAGAACAGTGTGGGATCATGAAGGTTTGGAGCCAAGACATGGTACGAGGGTCACATCTTTGGCTGAAATCCCTTACTTTGATCCACAATCTAAGTCTCAAAGAGAGGCATTGGGGTTGCCTATTACTAAGGAAGAATGAATTTAAGGTATATTCAAAGTTCAGAGTATAGTACTAGGTGCAAATATTTCTTCTTGATGTAGTTCTTTTTGAATTCATATCCAAAACCTCAATTAAAGCTTTCAAAAAAATGGTACGATTTTATAATGGAAAATGCACATTTACTGACGTATCAAATGAAATCAAAATCTGTCTGTAGCAGCGTGGACTTGCTTTAAACACACCATCTATAATTTTAATAATCTTTCACTAACTGTAACACCAAATATTTTGAAAGTAAAGAGAGTAAATGTGAGGAAGGGTGAGTTAAAGAAGAAAGGGTAATAATAAATAGGGAAAATGCACTTCTGCCTTTAGTCCCATTTAGCAGTTCTTTTTGATATGAATCAAGACGGTGCAGATAAACATCCTTACATACATACATATATGTTTTTTTCATTCCAGATTAGGGAACGCGCAAGGCCCATCGGAATATACCTTCCTATTTCAAGGAGGGGAAACGGCAATACACTTAGAAGCTGTAAAATCTTTTCATGGAGACAACAGCAAAGTTATTCTGATTCAATTTTTGCCGCGCATTCTCGGTTTGGTTAAAGAAAGGGCAAAATTTAACGGTTTACAGCTCAAAAAAATCTCTTATCTATATCAAGGTGATTTTTCATTGGTCCGCAATGATCCATTTCGTGTTATCAATCAGGGCCGAAAAATATGGCACACTTGACTGAGTCAAACACAATTTTCTTCATGGATCAACCAAGTGTAGTGCTTGATTACTCTGTAGTTATATATTTCTTATCATACGGGGTTACAATCAACAACAACAAAGCTCTCCACAAAGGGTCCATTAGCGATGCGAGGGCATCTCATCGGCATCGCCTGTCAATGTGGGGTTAGCATCAATATAGTTTAAAATTTCGGTAACTCCTATTTCTTTTTCTAATCTGAATCGGACCCAGCCAAAGGGGAAGTAACAACCATCTACACCGTAGTTTTTCTTGGGGTTGGCCAAATTTTATTGGTCATTAACGGATCCTCTGGTGTGCCCTCGCCTCGTTTTTTTATTTCTTGATGGCACTATTCTTCTTATCTCAATAGGCATTGGGAAAAAAGTGTGAAGAAAAAAAAAAAAAAAGTTCGTCCGTTTTACATGTTGCTTTCATGCGTTATTGGGCAAGCTGTTCAAAGACGGCTATCGAACTTCAGACAATTGACTAGTGATCATTATACTCATACATGTAAAATTTTGTTATAGAATTTGGGAATCCATTCTGATGGCAATCATGATCAGCAATATTGTACTGATAGTAAGCATGATTTTGCGTGTAAAGGTGCTATAATTCTAATTGTATCCAACCAACGAGTTGTGTCAAAAGATGGATGGGAATGGTAACAATAGAAATTATTTTATACAACCGGTAAAGAGTAATACAGAATTACAAACAATCAGACTCTTGTAAAAATTGAACTGCGGAATAGATTTCATTACTATCACGAACTTTTCCTATTGTTCTGCTTCTATTTTTCAACTGTTTCTCTCCTATTTTTTTTTTTTTGTCACTTGGTAAATACATGTGTAACCCTGCAGAATCTAAAAAATTCTTCTATACGATAAAAAGGATCCTATCCGCCCCCATATTAATGAACGCATACTTTTCTCTTCATTAGTTCTTTTATTCATAGTTTGTAAATTTCATGTGTTCTGTTGTTTAACGAAGTATTACTTATATTATACTTACGCATCAACACTCTTTAGTGCACCGGTCCTCATTTTGGCGAATTCTAACTGGCTCTAGAACCACTCTTACACTATATATACCCACATCCAGCCTGGTATTAATACATTCTAATTCGTGTCTACTGTGAACAAATAGCAACAGAGCAAAAAGAGAATATTCTAATAGTTGTCATAATGTCCGGGTATAAGCATCTTATAGAGCTGGTCCACCGAAGTACGGATCCGAATTCTCATGTCTGGACTGATATCTATAGCGAGGCTACCATTATAACAATGGTAACAGGTACTTGTCTTGTGTTAATCATGTGTTTTGGGCTTGCATACCTTTATTCCGGATTAGCTCGCAGAAAGTCCGCTCTTCACATGATATTTGCTGTCTTTCTGGTGCTTGTTATTTCTATATTTCAATGGTACTTCTGGGGTTACTCCTTGGCATTTTCTTCCACAGCAACGAACAAATTTATAGGGAATTTACATAACTTTGGATATATGAATGTTAATGAAGCCCTAGAGCTTGGTCCTCAGGAGAGCAAATATCCTGAGTTAGCATTTGCGAACTTTCAGGGCATGTTCGCTTCGATCACCATCTGTATTCTTATAGGTGCTATTTGCGAACGAGGTAGAATCCTTCCAATTATACCGTTCACCTTCATATGGTTGACACTTGTTTACTGTCCAGTTGCTTGTTGGGTCTGGAACTCTAACGGTTGGGCTTATAAATGGGGAGTTTTGGACTATGCCGGTGGTGGTCCGGTCGAAATCCTTTCTGGTTTCTCTGGTTTTGTCATGTCGTACTTTTTGGGAAAGCGTCGCAAGCACTTAATGGTTAATTTCAGACCACACAATGTGAGTATGATTACTATCGGCACTACCATGCTTTGGTTCGGATGGCTCGGCTTTAATGGCCTTACGTGTGTTATTCCATCTCTAAAATCAGTGTATGCTATTATGAACACAAACCTTTGTGCCGCGTTCGGAGGTTTTACGTGGGTTTTACTTGATTACTTCCGTACCTATCATTGGTCTACTGTCGGCCTTTGTTCTGGTATTATTTGTGGTCTTGTTGCCGCTACTCCATCGTCTGGTTGCATTCCTTTATGGGCAAGCGTCATCCTTGGAATTGTTTCAGGTGCAGTTTGTAACTTTTCTACTATCATCAAGGTTTGGCTCAGAGTTGATGATTCATTAGATGTTTTAGCCGAGCACGGTATGGCCGGAGTTATCGGCTTGTTCTTCAATGCGATTTTTGGTTCGGCAACAGTTTTAGGTTACGACGGCTATACTGAGCATGAGGGTGGTTGGATTGATCACAATTGGAAGCAGATGTACAAGCAGATAGCGTACATTTTTGCCGTAATCGGATATTGCATGGCAGTCACGGCACTTATTTGTTATGTTATAAACAAGATTCCTTGCCTACAACTTCGTGCGAGCGAAGAAGCCGAGGAGAATGGTATGGATGAAGATCAAATTGGTGAGTTCGCATACGATTACGTTGAAATCAGGAGAAACTTCTTTGATGTGAATGGCTTTGAAACTCCAGCTTCCAACTTTAACGACGATAGAGAATCCATGCTGGAAAAGCAAGTTCCACTAAAAACTCTTCCTCAGGAATCAGGACATGCCATTCCAGAAACAAGTGATTCTAAAGCTTCAGGTACAATTCACGTGGGAAGTCAAGATTCAATTAAGCAGTCGGTTTCGAACAATCATAACTCATCAACTTCAAGTTGAGTGTGTACGTACACAATTTTCCTTTCAAGAATGCATTTATAAATGGAACTTATTTTTGAATTCGGCTTTCCTTATTATTTTTTCTCCCAAGCGGAGATGTTACGCTATCGCAACACATATAATATATAGTAATGATAAATCTAGCGTAAGCACCTGCATTTGGTTTGTGAAGGAATTCTTGTTGTCCCGTATTGAAACGCAAGTCGAATATTGATGTTTGAAATGTATGGCGGGATAGCAATCTGATGTTATCTTTTAATATAAAGCAGTACGTATTATTTTGATTTATGCTTCCGCTTTATGTATATGAATTACATGGTACCAAATATGACGCAGTGCTTTATGTATTCAAAAGCAAATGGTTACTCCGAGTAGTTTACTGAAAAGCAGAAACTTGATCGTCATCCAGATACGTTCAAGTGCAGAAGAACTGACATTAAATGACTTCTTAAGCCCAGATTGAAATTTCATAATGCTAGATGCAATTTCAGTCAGTTAAAAGAGTAATCAGGAAAAAAAAACATGAAATGTAAGCAGTGTACGGAACAAAAAGAAAATGAACCTCACGATATATAGATTTATGCTAACAAAATTCACATCAAATTCTACGTTACCGTTGTTTACGCATACGGAACAAAGTTCAAAATGTGCCATACTACCCAAATTGCCAAAGAGATCATCTATATCTATGCTACGAAATTTGCCTGAGCCGGAAGAAAGATTGCCCTACTCGTTTGATTCCTTGCACGGAAATTTTATTTCATCCTTCATATATGCATACTTGTGCGTCAGATAATTGATAAATTGGAGAAAAAGATCCGACGCATGACCGACTGAATGATTGAAGCTCCAATATTTTGATTTTTTGAAATTTTCAGTTATCGCTCAGTAGTGTATCCCCTAGTAAATCACTCAAGAAAATTTTCTTCTTCATGTACTTTCTGTTTCTTTTGCCTTTGTTTTGCTGCTTTTTAATCCGAACCAGGCGGTGCAGAACACACCACGCTTTTTTATTTTCTTTCATAGATCTAAATCAGAATAAAGCCACAAACGATTTTTCTGCAGTCAAACCGGTATCCGTCTCGAAAAAAACTGCATTGTTATAAAAGCAAAATATAACGCCCTATCGAAACTACATACATCTATTTTCACAAAGCTGATGATTTAATTTTACTGCACAGTTATAAGCATTTTTCAAGTAGTGAAGGCCGACTTCTAAGGGAAATATTGTACTGAATTTGTTTGTTTCACATCTTATCCACATCCTAAAAACGGTTAATAAAAGGACTCACTTAGTCCTATCTATCTTATCTGCCATCATCACAGTTGGGATTTTGGCGCTCTACCTTGAATTCTTTTGGCTTTTTTCTTATAGATGTCAAAAAGATCCTGCCACATTGCTTCCACAAGGGACTCTGCTTTTAAAAAATCGCAACAAGAGTCTTCTGCTGGCTGCTTTTCAACGTTGAAGCATCTCTTGTTACCGAAACGGCGTCGCCATATAAATGAATCAGTCTCTTTGTCGGAGAAATCATCAAATCTGTCTATACAGGGTAATGCAACAAGAAAGGTGAAAGTGAACAATAAATTAGACCAAAAGGATTCGAAAATTGTTGTTTCCGAAGAACCTGCCGCATACTCGCCCTATTGCTTTTCTCCTATGTCATCATCTTCTTCTACTACAGCCGAGTGCAAAACATGCGATATTCCAAGAAAGAAATGTGATACGTACAGTGAGATCGCAAATTCAGCTCTTTCTCGTGATCAGACTACCTTATTCGGCAAAAATGCTTGTACATTTGAAACCTTTGACTCATCACGTCGTTTGGAACTTCTTAGAAAGCAAATGAAGATCTGGAAGCTTACAGCATACATCATACCATCTGAGGACGAACATCAGAGCGAGTACACTGCACCAAAGGACCAGAGACGTGAATATATTTCTGGTTTTACCGGAAGTGCAGGTGTTGCAATCATTACCTTGGATAGGGCAGCACTTTCCACAGATGGCAGATATTTCTTGCAGGCTGGCAGACAGTTAGATGGTAACTGGCAGCTTTTAAAGCAAGGTGTTGAAGGTTATCCGGATTGGAAGCAGTGGACTGTGGATGAGGTTATGGACGAAGTGAGAGAGCATAAAGAAGATGGAATTCTTCGATCAGATGAAATTGGTACGATTGGTGTTGATCCAAGATTGATAAGTGTAAAGACAGGTGTTGAATTGAAAGAATTATGCTTTAATTACAATTTGAACTTTGCTACAATCTTAGATCATAACTTGGTTGATGATACCATGAAATTGGAGCACTATGTCCCTCCTCACAAAGATATTTCTGAATTAATGCTTTTCAAACATGAATTGCAATATTCTGGTGAATCTACGACAAGCAAATTGGCCCGCATTAGAAAGTTCATGAAGAATGCAAGCGTTTTTGCTGTTATTGTATCTGCCCTTGATGAAATTGCGTGGGTTCTCAATTTGAGAGGTAATGACATAGCGTACAACCCTGTGTTTTTCTCTTATTTAGTGATTACTTCTGATTCGGTCAAACTGTACGTTGACAAACGCAAACTTTCTAAAGATATTATCACATATCTTTGCTCTTGTTCTGAAAATTTCCAGATTTACAGATACAATCAATTCTGGCAGGATCTACCAGCATTGGATTCCCAGGATCCAAGCTTAAACACTGTCAATACTGAAACAGAGCCAAGCTATGCTTTGTTCACTCAATTACCATCAATTTATGAAGTTATGAGACGGTCAATTGTTGGAGAATTCAAGGGAATCAAGAATGAGACAGAAATATCTGGAAACAGGAATGCTCAACTAAGGGACAGTGTCGCATTGTGCCAGCTTTATGCATGGCTTGATGAAAAGCTCAAAAATGGTGACACTTTATCAGAAATGGATGTTGCAAACCGTTCTTCGTATTATAGAAGTCAGCAAAAATACTTTAAGGGACTATCCTTTGCTACAATTGCGTCAACAGGTCCAAATAGTGCTGTTGTGCATTATGAGCCTACAGACAAGGAGTGCTCCATTGTTGATCCAGATGCAGTATTTTTGTGTGATTCTGGTGCACAGTATTTAGATGGCACCACTGATATTACCAGAACATATCATTTTGGATCACCATCAGCTTTGGAGAAGAAAATATTTACACTTGTTCTGAATGGCCATCTCAGAATTGCAATGCTTCAATTCAAGCAGGGAACTTCTTCATATTACATTGATTCGTTGGGTAGAGATCCGCTCTTGAAGGAGGGTTATAAATACTCCCATGGCACGGGTCATGGGATTGATACATATATATGTGTCCACTCTGGACCATGCGGCCTCTCACCTGCAAAAACTTCATACAATTATAAGCCGCTAGAGCCTGGAAATTTTCTTAGTGATGAACCAGGTTGTTACTTGACAGACCAATTTGGTGTCCGGATTGAGAGCGATGTACTTGTGACCAAATCCAATAAATCCAATGAGTTAGCATTCGAATATATGACCCTTGTTCCTTTTGATTTGAACCTCATAGACAAGACGTATTTAACAGATGAGCAGGTCACATGGATTAATGCATACCACAAAAGAGTTTATGAAAGTATTTCTCCTATTTTGACAAGCATCCATGACGTGCGTGCATTGAGATGGTTAAGGAAGGAGACACATAGTATTTAATACAAAACGTGATGCCTAATTTCTCGGTGATGATAATATCAAGTCTGGCTACGAAGCCTTTGGCTTTTTTTACGTTTCATTTTTTCCCTTTATTTAGAACGGATTTTGATTCCAATTTCATTTGCATGATTTTAATTACCTCTATGTTAGAAATACCAATGAATAGAATATCCTTACTATCTGACCGTCTCGTAGATTTGATAAGTATTCTAATTAATTGTCATGTTTGGAATGGAAAGGACTTGGTATAAGTCATATTATGTACATATATAAGCGTATATAAGCGAGGGATAAGAATATAGATAAAAGCGTTGAACCGAGAACTTTGCGAAAATCTATATGAAAATATGAAAAAAGTTTGACAGGAGTGAGTTTCACGAAATTTTTAAAAACAGGCGGTGGTCTCGGTGATCTATAAAACAGCCAATCGTATGATGATGCATCCATGTTTAGAAAATTTATTTCCAATTCATATATCAATATGCCGCACCACCTCCAGTGGTGAATCAAACTGAACAATACCCTGTTTTTTGTTCAAATAATAATACTCGCTAAGAACAGGATCATACCTTATCTCCCAACCATTCGGCATCTCCGGCTTTATTATTCCATCAGTGGACGCTATACTATTAACACCAGATCTGGTTGAAAACATGCTATTTGATGTTGAGCTGCTTTCAAAACTTTGACGATCGCTTGAGTCAGGAAACGCTTTCTTGTGATGTTGTTTTATTTTCCGCTTACCGTCTAAAGTCGAAGATTTCCTTGAAAAAGCTTTAAATAGGCCCAGTGCCTTTATTCTGTGAGTCTTCATCGATCCTTGTATGGATGTTATTCCCATAATGTGTAAGCAATTACTCTTTATCCACTTAATGTTTTGTGTAACGATGATTTGAAAAGATGGTAACGGCTTTTCGTATTCAAAAGGTTAATGGTGCAACTTCCGGTTATTTAAATATTTTTTCAGTTATAGTTGTATTTGTCAGATTCTGGGTCCTTTCGGGATTGTATATTTATTTCCGGCTACCCGTCGGCAATTTTTTTCCTCCCTCCGCTTTCTTTTTTACATGACGAATTACTTACTCAGCAGTCTCCTCACAAAAATTTATCTACTTCTCGAAACATGGAAGTAGTGAAATAGTTAACAGCGTGCGATGTTAACTCCCTCGGTTATAAAAAAGGTTTGGAAATCAACCGGCCGACATTACAGCTTCAAGCAATGCAAACAGGTAGATAATCATAGGCAAGAAAGCAAAAAAAACCTACATTCCGTAAAGATGCGAGATCAATGTTTAATCGTTAGTGACCCTGGTAAATATGTGAAAGCCAGTCATGATATAATTGATAGTCAAGCGCGGTAGAAAACGAATATTCCTATTCTACGTTAAATTGCTACTTCACATATCCGTTCTTTCCGAAAGTAGCGATATGCTTACATTTAAAAATGTACTTGAAAAAGTTCCTCGAATCGCAAAGAATTTCTTTATTTCCGAATTATACATAGATAGGGAAACTGCATGAACAATTGCTATTCACATCAATGTAGTTCTCTCGCCAATATTTTGGCTTGCTTCTCCATCCCGAAGATCGCCTGCTCTTCTATTTTCTGTAAACTTCTCATAAATTTGGTCAAGCTTCTTTATCTGTTTATTGGATATCGACCGGTTTGTTTCCAGTAAGCCCTGCTTAAAGTGTCCGGCTTTAAGAACCACTTTTTTCGAATTGTTTGCCACGTTTCTAGAATGATCATTTTTAACTCCGTTATCATACAACCCCCTGTTCAGGGCTGCACTATTACCTATCCCTGATTCCTTCTCATTCATTCTTATGCTTCTTAACCTCTCACCCAAATTCGTTACCGAAGACTGTATTGCACTTTGTTTGGTGGTTAAACTCACAAAGTAATCCACAGTACCCTCGTCCTTGTTATTTTCCTGCATCAATTTCTCCTTCTTCGCCAAATCTTCATGTACAGCTTTTAAATATGAATTATATATTAGTGCCTGTAAATCTGCTCCGGAAAATTTGGCAGCCTTACGTGCAATTTCTCCCAAGTTAACATCTGCAGCAACCGAGAACTTGTTACTTTTTAAAATTGTCTTCAAAATGTCGAGTCGGTTTTCATAATTAGGCATTTCACATAAAACCGATTTATCAAGACGACCAGGCCTAAGCAAAGCTGGATCAATTAAATCCGGCCTGGAAGTGGCCGCTAAAACGTATACCCCGTCCAATCCTTCGGCACCGTCCATCTGCGTCAATAATTGGTTGACAATTCTGTCTGTAACACCAGTAGAATCGTGGCCTCTTTTGGGAGCGACGGAATCGAATTCATCAAAGAATAAAATACAAGGCTTTGCAGCTGTGGCTCGCTCAAAGAGTTCTCGAACTGCCTGTTCCGATGCTCCGATATATTTATTCAATATCTCCGGTCCTTTGATCGATATAAAGTTGAGCCCGCATTGTGATGCAACAGCAGATGCTAGTAACGTCTTTCCGCAACCAGGATACCCATAAAGAAGAATTCCTGACCGAAGACGTAGCGGACAATTTGCAAATATAGGTGCATACTTTGTTGGCCATTCAAGAGTCTCTAGTAATATCTGCTTTGCTTGTTTTAATCCACCAATACTATTCCATGATGTTCCTGTGCTTTTTTGTAACTTTACACCCCTGAGGGACGATGGTGTAAATCCTTTCAAAGAGTGAACAAAGTTTTCCATACCAATGTGTCTGTCCTTCATTGGCAACTCGGATGATATAGCATCATGAAATGCTCTATCACAGAGGCATTTTAAATCATATGGAAGGTATCCTTCAGTGTCTGCAGCAACGTCCCTCAAAAATTCTTCATCTTTTGGTTCTGAAAGTGGATACTTCTTTATAAAGTTGATCAAAAGCTCAAGCCTCTGTTCTTTGGTTGGCGATTTCAGGTTAAACTCCTCCTCAACCAAATGTTTCTGAAATATTAGTGGATTTATAGAATCTCGAGTCTTGCATGTCACGACTAGCGAAACTTTATGGCCTCTTGATAGGGGAGTCAACCTACTAGAAAAAAGTTCGGCAAGTTGTGTACTGAAGCCTGATTCTCCGTGTTCAGTTTCTTTGGAAATCAAGGAGTCGGCATTCTCTAATAATAATATAGATGGTTCATGCCAAAGCAATTCCATAATAACGGTCTCCGTTAAAAGTTTCTTCAATTTTTCAAGATTCAAAGTGCTTATGATCTCGTTGCAGTCAATTTCCTTCGTATAATAGCCCTTGGAGTGAAATTGACTGCTTAATTTCTTGCATAACATTGTCTTCCCAGAGCCAGATGCTCCATATATTATGCAGTTTGTCTGTCGTTTTATACATCCAGAAATGTCGCTTAGTTCCTTATCCCTTGCAATCATTTTAAATTGTTTTTCCTTCTCTTCAACTCTTCCACGATCTTGTAAAAATCTCTTCTCTGTCAATATTGATGATCCTCTCCCAATTGCATGATGCATCAATTTGTCGTCAAATATTATCCAATGTGGATACTCTGTCTCGTTCTTACTACTGCATTTGATCTCTAGTACCGCTCCATCAACAAATGGCGATTTTTGAATCATGGGGATTTTCATACCATTGGTAAGTGGTGGTTTTGAATTTGAATGAAAAAGGGATTCCAGCATTTTTCGATATTTCATGCTTAACTCCTTTCTGTGCTTGCTCTCCTTACTCATCTTGCGATCTCCATCCTTTATTACCTTCTTTGTATTCTTCTTCAGACTCTCAGTAGTTATTGGATGCATTATTAATTTGTATGAAGTTTCATCGCTTAGTTTTCCTTCTTCGTTGCTCAAAAGCTGTACCACAATCTTTTCGCCGACTGTTCCTTCCAATCCTAAAGATACCGAAAGCAACTTGCTAATAGCAATAGTACCAGAATCCAATGTAGCACATTTCATGATCTTGGCAATCAGCTTCGGTTTCTTCAATTTATTTAGCAGTTTACCTTCCTTCTTTTTTCCATGTCTGCTACTCATATCAATTAATGCCTTTTGTGGAGTTCCTGGTCCTTCCAACACTGAAATCATTGCAAATCGAAAATCAGAGTTTAGCTTGTCCAAATTAACAAATACGCAGTAGTCATCTTCACATTCTATTTTCACCAAGTCATTTGGTAGAGCAACAGAACGCAAAATGAAGTGATCACTAGCCGTAGATAATTCTCTAGCTGGGATTTCCACTTGTTTAGAATGTGTGTGCTTCCGAATTTTTGGAGCAATATGTAATTCAGTATTGTTTGTAAGTAGACCATGCTTTATTTTTTCACTGGTTGAACAAACTTCTTTGACCAAAAATTTGACTGTACTACTTGATGAATTTGAATTTGGGTGAATGATAACAGTTTGGTTAACTTGCAATGCCCTTATCTGGTTGAGAAACTTATCCTCTATTGTGCCTGCATACATCTCCGTCAATTCCCAGTCCTCAGTTGTAGCTGGTTCAAGTTCAGCCGTTTGAATTCTGCAAATCTCATTGGGCATGACAATTTGAATTGACACCTCAAGTCCTTCTTTAATATGCGATATTGTTGCAAATGATGGATCGATTTCAACTGTTGAGGAGAAAGCTGAGAAAAAGCCAGTCCAACCACAATAAATTGACCTCGATTCACCCTTTATGTTTGTGTATTCCACTTTAATTACAACATTTTGAACCAATAAATTGGCTGAATTTATAAATGGACTGATGAACGGCGCCGGTAAGTTAAGCAAGCAGTTATGGAGCGGCTTATAAGCAACGCTCACTGTTGCAAAACTCATTCTAGAATAACTTTTAAAGCCTTCAATGTAGCAAAAGGGGCAATGTGGATTGTTTTAAAATGGATGGACTCGAAGTATAAATGAAGGATATGCTACTGCTTCTCTCATTAGAATACTTACAATTATATCAGGAAGAATATGTCATTTTCCTAGCTGGTTTAATTCCAATCTGGACAAATGTGAAATTCGGATCTCCATTTGGTCGATCGACTTAAATTGTTTTTATGTCCATTCGAGGACGCGTCTACAAATTCAGATGCAAAAGGTAAAAACTTCAATTCATTCATTTCTTTCCTTTTCTCATCTTCCACATTTCCAGTAGCTCATACCATAATCGCTTCAAAGGACCAAACTAGAAACTGAATAACTTATTTGTTAGTATAGAAAGCGCTTTCTGTTTTCCTAGTATCCTGGAATAAAGGTTTAATAATCATCGAAGGTGATTTACTACGCGATAAGGTAGAATAATTGGCATAAATAGAGAAGAAGATGCCCGCAAAAGGATGGAGAAAAGATGAGCAAGAATCGAACATGGAAACTGCAATTGCTAATCAAGGTATTTCAATAGATTCGATTCTTTTCCCGAAATCGACGATTAACAAGTTGGCGAAAAAAACTTTGGCAGATGAAAGTGGTGATCAAAACCCAATGATATTGGCCAAGGATTCACAAACGGTAATACAGCGATCAGCAGTTGTTTTCATAAATTATATTTATCACAATGCAAAACAGTACATAAAGGCGAAGGGACGGAAGGTTGTCAATGCAGACGATATCATTTTAGCCATACAAACTGCCAACTTCAACAGCTTTGTTCCCGTGCTGCAGGAAGAGTTGGAGAAGTTTAACCGACGTAAAGAACTAAAGCAGAAAGAGAAAATGTATAAGAAGCAGGCGAAAGCTGCAGCCGGAACAGAAAATGACCATGTTGAGATTGGTGATGTGAGTACTGAACCAGAAAACGATAATGAAAGTAAAGCTGATGATGATGATGAATCTGGTGACTCGACCCACCAGAATAAAAGAGCAAAAAGAGATGAAAGTGTTGCTAATAATAATGAAAATTCGGCACCATCGCAAGATAATAATGAGAGTGTGTGATGGCATTAATTTTTAGATGAGATATAGCTTTTTCTGATTGCTTGCATGATTATTTAGGGGGATGGGAATGTATTGGCTGATGTGGAGGAGATGGATGGACACATTTGTTGTAGAATGGAAGTCCGCACTCAAGGCCTATGAGAAAATAAAGAACAATGGTGGCGATTAAACATGTGATAAATATAGATTTCACATTGGACCACCAGAATTTTCGTTTGACGGAGATCGCCGTACGTCTAAAAGAGTTTGCTGAAGTGTTAAGATTCTGTGTCTTATCTATCAATGTGTCTAAAGATTGGCCACGATCCAATATCTTATCTATGTTACTATTCATAATTTCACGAATATGAGTAAGGTCACCATTTACGGCTCCGTAGTTCTGCGTTAAAGTGATAAGTTTGTCTTGCTCACCCATTATTATATCTCTCATTCTGATCTTGAACTCGAAATTTGTGGTGGTTGTCATGTTGGCTGTCAGTCCAGGTGATTCGTAATAGGCATTCAGATAGGTAAACATAATTTTATCCATAAGATTGTATACGAAACTCTTTAGCATTTCGTCTCCGCAAAGAATAACCAACGTAATCAGGTCGTTATTTTTCATTAGTTTCTTGTTGTAATAAAGTACAAGTTTTATGTACTTGTCCTTTTTCTTATCATCGATTTTCCCTTCCGCCTCTCTTTGGTCATTCTTGTATGTCATTAAGTAGGAAGAAACATTATAATTGTCAGCCCTGCTCTCAGGTAATGAGTTTATCGCTCCAATGTTACTTGAAACAAGCTCAGCATAGTTAATGTTTAGAAGTGGAGCAAAGTTCGGATCATCGTATGTGTATAAAGTTGTAGAATTGGCAGTAAGACAAGCATGAATAATCGAAGTCCTTAGTGTTGGTTCTGGTGCATTTGTTACTCTATTTGAATCGGTAGGATTAATTAAGGGCTCCGAAGAATTTGGTTCTTCCGCATTTTCTATCCCCATAATGATTGATCTAAAATAGAATGTCCTTGATTGAACGTAACGCTTCCTTTAAAGGTATATATTATTGGTGGAAATTTCAAGATGCCTTTGTTTTTTGGAGCTTGGAAAGATAGAGATGGCTGAAAAAAATAAAATAAAAATAAACCATGAAAGAAAAGAAAGTTGCTTATGTTACGGGTGAAAAATATATATGTACAATAGGAATAAATTTAGGCATCCGGAATTTACGTTACATTAACTGCGTGCCTCGCATTCGCATCCTTGATCTAACGTAATTAATTGTTCTATTGAATTAACTAAGTACTAGGCGTAATCGCACTCTATTCAAAGGCGGAAAAAAATGCTCACCGTGCGTACAGCCACAACTCCAAGTAAGTTTTCATCATTACTCCTCTTTATTATTTTCTGAAGTGTCTGCAGTCACGTGCTGCTGAGCTTTGGTGTCTTTTTTCTCACCTTCCCGGAATGTCCATTCCGTTCTGTAATAGATGTCGGTAAAGTCACTGATAGCAATGACATCAACAGTCTTTCCTCTCAAGGCTTCGTCAATTTCAAGTTGGTCCCGGATCTTATCCATGTGACCGACCCTTTTTGGTGATGATCTTTTAATGGAGAAAAGCTGATCATTTTGTAAATCGCACACCATTAAAAACCAAGTCTCCCTTTGTGGCTTTGAAAATTTCGGAGCATAAACCTTGAAGTCAGACTTGTATGCTGCATTTCTATGAACCAGCTCGAACGTTAATTCGTCCACCTTTTTCTGTGAAACATGGAATTTACTCACAGGAAGTGTAGAAGCCACCCTTAAGAACTGATCTACTCTCCTTTTCTCCACATTGAGGTCAATTGCAAGCTTATGAAGCTTGCTACGGGGTAAGCAGCCGATTTTCTCAATTGTCAATTCCTGACTAGCATGACCTGAAGAATGCCAATTACTTCCATCATCATCGTAAGAGCCTTCAGGTAAATCCCTAGGTTTTAATCCAGGAAGTGTGTAGATAAAATTCTGATTGAACCAGCAGCATGCCTTAATACATTGCATTAGCCTTATTAGCGTTAAAACCGATGATAAAAATCCAAGTTCAGAAGTGGCGTCAATGTAGGCTTGGAGTATACGCAAACTCTGGTCAAGAACGGAAACCGTATCTTGAGCATAATCTGCAATTGGCATTTCAACTCTCGACATATAAGCCTGAAGAAGTAGAAATGCCTTGATATGTGGATCCCAAATAAATTCGCAATCTTCAAGATCACTAGCCGGGTATCTCATTTGTTCTGACATCTCTGTATTGATTAATTCCTCACCATGCCTTGTCGGTAACTCATCATACTCGGCAGCCTCAGCAAGCCATCTTAAGCATTCACGGAAAGTGGCAGAACTCTTCACATTATTGAGAAGCTTACGCATCGTTCGGTGTGATAAATAATAGTAAGAAGATATCTGTAAGTATGGTGTAGGATAAATACGATCCCCACTACCAATCAGACATTTTGACTTTCTAAGCTCCCCAACAACATGATCAATAAGGTCACTCAAATATTTGTTAATGGCATCTTCTGTAGTATCTTCTATGCCATAATATGTTGGATTGTGGTGTGCCCTTCTATAAAGAAACGTCCACGTAAGAAAATCCATGGCATCTTGCCGGCTTTTTATTGTTCCTGATGAAATCTCGGCACCAATATGATCATCTAGAACTTTGTGCAAGGATGATTCCACTGGAAAGCCAATATTAAGGAAATGTTTGTAGAAACTCTTCTTTGACTCTTTAGTAAACACCATGGCAACTCCGCTTGTATCAAAAGCTGGACGACCTGCTCTTCCCATCATCTGAAGAATATCAGTCAAATCCATGTCCTTGTATCCTTCAATTTTGGCATCAAAGTATTGCGTACCTTTAATAATAACTAAGTATGCGGGTAAGTTAACACCCCATGCCAAAGTAGAAGTTGCAACAAGAATCTGTATTTTACCCTCCTCAAATAACTTATGAGAAATTCTCCTATCACTCTGAACCAAACCAGCATGATGAAGTCCAATACCAAACTGAAGTGACAATTTCAACGTATCATCTTTAACTTTGCTAACAATAGGCTCGAGCTCCTCTTCAGTCATCCGGCTAAACCTTCTTGGATTTTCCTCCATACCGCACAAATGAATCAAATCTAAAGCGGTAAGTCTTGTCTGTCGACGTGATGGAACAAAGATTAAAACAGGCTTTGAAGGTGAATGCTGTTTAATGGCCATGAATGCCGGCTTATTCATGGTTTTCATTAAAGGTGAAAATGCAAGATTGTCAGGGAAACCATCAATAAACATCTGTAGCGGAACAGGACGAATACTTTGTGGAAAATTGAATAAACCATCTTTGACCTTAAGCCAACCTGCCATATCCACCGCATTAGAGACTGCAGTAGAAAGACCCAATAAACGAATTGGATTCTTCGTGAAGGAAGATATATAATTCATTCTGCTGACGATAATTTCTAAAATTGGACCTCTATCACTAGCAAGTAAATGAATTTCATCCATTATAACAAGTGAGAGGTGCTGGACAAATTTCCTCGTTTGCCAGTTTCTGGAAATACCATCAAACTTCTCTGGGGTCGTAACTATAATGTCTGCTTCATGAATATCCTTTGCATCAGGTAACGAGTCACCTGTAAGCTCAACTATCTTATGTAATGTATGCTTGCAAATCCTCCTATTCCAGTCATCGACCCTCTCCCGAACCAAGGCTTTCATTGGTGCAATATAAACAACCTTTGAATGTGGATATTCTCTAAATGCATGCCACATTGCCAATTCTGCAACCACAGTTTTACCTGAACCAGTTGGGGATCCCACAAAAACGTTACTGTCCGAATAGTATAGCGTATGAAAGACCATAGTTTGCATTGGATTGAAATAGCTGAACTTCTCTTTATAAATACGTTCGACTTCGTCATCGTGCAAGGCACTAATAGGCAATGGCTGGAGTCTCAATAGTTTCGTCTGAATTGTCTCATTATAAGGTTTGATCAAATGTTGGAAAGAAACAGCATGAATAGCCTCTGATCCAAACCAAGTATCACTCAATGCCCTAATAATAATTTGTTTGGGAGGAGGATTTGATAGAGGAATCATGACATCAAGCGAGTGCTCCGAGTTCATGGATCTTCTATTAAGGATGTATTTTTCACTGTGTAAAATATTGCTCTTTTCACTATCCTCCACAAATATCCAGAAGAATTGGATGTTTCCGTGATTTTCATAGCTCCAAGTGAAATCTGGTCTGATCGTAATGTGAACTCGCAAAACGTTACTGGTCACTGGGAAGCATTCAGCGTCCAATAAAAGGTATGGGAACCGGCCAATTAACTTATAAAGAACATTGCCCATGTGCTTATTGTGGACAAAATCACCCAATTCAGATGCAGACATATCCCTTAGACTGTCAATACTAGGATTTTTGTTCTCGATTACTTTAATGATATGCTCGGGAAGGTCAAACTGGCGAATTGGATGTTGGAAAGGCCAAATCCTCTTATCAACAGCTTTACATATAGCCAACATACCCCTTGCAAAATTACCCCATTTTCTGTCTAGGGCTATAAAGAAAAGAGCTCTGCAAATACGAGCCGAATTCTGGGCAATATAATTGGAATCCGAGTATAATGCTGAATCTTTGATCGCTGCACGAGAGATAAATGATTGTAACAAAATATTTGTCTTTAGTTGCGAAGTCTCCATCTTAGGATCAATTTCGCAAGCGGCCTTTTCTTTCTTCAAACTGTCTAACTCTTTTCCTTCCTCTTCCCTATACTTAATATTGTCGAACTCACTGCTCATAGATATAATACTCAAAACATCAGCCTCTGTGACCATTGGATTCATTAGCTGATTAAATATTTCCACAGACTCGTTTAAAAGATAGAAATCGGATGCTATTCTACCCAAATCTTTCGGTATTAAAGCAGTTGATCTCTCATCATAAACAATCATTTGAAGTGATTGTAATTTTTTGGCTGCCTTTACAATCATGTCTCTTCTCTTCTGCACAAGCATTGGATCTTCAGCCAACTCCTTCCATCCGATACCATATCCAAATGGATTCTTTTTCATTCTCACATTCATATAAGTGTATCCAAGCCATTGCACTCCTTCGTCAACGTTTGTGACAGTGCCTAGCGAAATTTCGGCATTGAGATTATCGACAAGTTTTCCAGCAAGTTTGGATTCAATTGGATGCTGCTCTAAAAGCAAAGTGACATAATGATCGAGCTTGTCCGAGGTAGTGCACAAAATTCCGATACCATGTGCCTGATACTGGGGTCTTCCTGCACGACCAAAGATCTGAAGGACATCGGAAATTCCCAAATCAACAAAGCCACCAGCTTGAGCATTGTACACTTGTGTTCCCTTGATAATAACAGCTGCAGCTGGAAGATTCACACCCCATGCCAATGTGGCAGTACAACAAAGAACTTTAATAGCACCGGCAAGAAACATCTTCTCAGTTAAATTTCTATCCGCACGCAACATACCAGCATGATGAACACCAAAGCCACCTTTAAAAAGCTCTCTGACATCCTTATTTTTGTTTTTCCCCATTTCACGCTCAAAAAGATCATATTTGGCACTATCCGAGCAGTCAAAATATCCAGACATGCTCTGTTCTTCCGCCATATGAATAAAAGTCCGGGCAGTACGAACGGTATCCTTTCTTGAATGCACAAACACCATAATCTGGTGGCCCAAGGAAAGCATATCGATAACTTTTTCAAAAGCGACGCTATCCAATTTCTCTCTAGACTGTTTTGAGCCAGCCTTAGCCCGAACACCCAAAAGCTGCTGCTCAAGTGGAACCGGTCTAAATGATTGGTCAAAGTAAAACATACCAACGTTTCTGTTAACACCAAGGAAATCCGCAACATCCACATAGTTTGGTAAAGTGGCAGAAAGACCAATAATCCTAATCATAGACTGTGTACTCTCAACCTGTCGAAGCGTACGAGCAACTAATGTTTCTATGACGGAACCTCTATCTTCCTGAAGGAGATGCACCTCATCAATAATCAAGAGTTTAACTTTTTCAACAAGTTCCGTATCTCCGGTTGATTTCCTAGTGACAACATCCCACTTCTCTGGTGTGGTAACAATAACCTGGGTCGCCATTATCTCGCTTTTTGTCAATTGCATATCACCTGTAAGCTCTCGAACTTGTATTCCAAGCCATGCTAAAGCCTTTGAAAACTTATCGACAATCTCAGCTGCTAGAGCCTTTAGCGGTGCCACATAAACAATCTTAAACTCATCGTAGTCTATATTCATTTGCACATTTGAGTCTCCAGTTTCGGACTCGCTATTAAACTGCCCTATAGTATGAAGTATGGTAAGTAATGCTACTCCGGTTTTACCAGCACCTGTCGGTGCACAAACAAGCATATTCTCGTTCGTATTGTATGCAACATCATAGACTAATGATTGCATTCTATTAAGAGTCTGAAATCCGTTAAACGTTCCTTGGCACATAAAGTCTAAATCCTTAATATTTACCTGCTTGCTTGGGGCATTTGTTGGCTTCCTCAATGAGGGAGGGATATCAATTTCTTCGTGATCCTGATATGAAGTTCTTGTACTACCAATTGGTAGTGTGTACTTTTTCCCGGTAATCGCAAGAATGCTTCCCGTATCGTTTGCCTGGTAAACGTGCGGATATCTAACTTTAGCCTTGCTTTTTTCAAGTTTCACGTTTAAAGCCTTAGACCGATTTTCCCGGTATTGCTCTTCCAGCTGTTCATCAGTCAGCAATCTGTAACCAGAAAGAGTCTGATCGGACGTTCGTTCATCTGTCTCAGTCGTCTGTTTGTCCTCACTTTTAGAAGCAAGTATGTCTTTGTTCTGAATTATTTCTGAAATGAGATCAAACTCCTCAAAGCCTAATGTATCAGCCAATGAGCTCTGTAAGCCTTCAGACGTATGCTCTTCCGTGATTGTCTTGATGATACCTTGCAGCATTTGTTTAGCCTGTGACTCAACTTCAGAACCATCAGTATCATCTGAAAATTGCTTCTTATATACTCTTTTGCAACCTTCCAAGATATCTGATATAATGCTTTCACATTTCACATCTTCTTCTTTTCCTAAATGTTGTTTATTATCAGCTTTATCGCTGTCTTCCTCCTCGTCTTCATAATCTATAAGAAGTTCCCGATCAACATTTTCAAAAGATTTCAACAACCACCTCATATCCCTAGTCAATAAATCAATTTTCTGCTCACCCTTTCTATCATCAATAATATTCCTTGGAAGCTTGAAAATCTCTGCATCTGTTCCGATCTCCATCTTACTAACAGCCTCAATCATAGGCTCCATTGCGTGCATGTACGACTTTGTAGAGTTAACATTGTATGATGCCATTTTCCCCTTTGTATATTTCCTCCAGAAATATACTTTCTTCTTCTTTAAGCACACAGCTATTTTTAAATTGACTTTTTACTTCTCAGTATATCACTTTCCCCTCTTTGATGCTAGCTTATTAACCGCCTTTGTTATACCTCTACGTTCTCATAGCCCATACACCGCCATAAATTTTTCATCCCAGTTATGTGCTTTTTTTTTTTTTCACACAATTCTTCGGGCTGTGTAGTTGTAAATTGTCGAAGGAACTGAGATTAGTTGCAAGGTAAGAATACGAGATATTGATATATTTTTCGGTATATTTCGCTGTCAAGACGCTAAGCAGAAAGGTTTAATATACAACATGTCATCCGCTGCAGATCTTCCGGCACAGGATCTTGTGATCTACTCCGATGGTTCTATAACTCCACAATCAAGTGTAGCATTAGGCAAAGAGTACACCTTCAGTTTGCTGCTCTATACAGAGTTCACAAAATGCACGTGGTTTGAGGTTGCATTGATACAAAGCAGTATGCTAGACAAGTGTTATATAAATTCAACCACACAAAATCAAGATAATTATAGCTTACGAAACTCAAAATCTAACGTACTTTTTGCATCATTTGGAAACGGTTCTGAGGTCTACGCTAAGCAGTTCCAAAAATATGTCAAAGCTGATATAACAGCTGTGAACGGAGTTTTCAAATTTGTAACATTTTTGGAAGAGGATATTGACAAATGGTTTGATATATTGTCGACGGAAGCAGATAGGTTGACTCAGGATAAATCTAAAATATTGAACATTTTTATAGAAGATCCACAGCTTCTTCTATTTATGAAAGACTGTGACGAAGATGATGTTATTAGCAAATTGGCAAAACTTAACAAAACTGGTAATGTCTATATTATTGCCCCCTCTGACAAAAGTTTGATTCAGCCTTCAGAACTACCCAACGATTTGGCTACAATATACACCAGCTTTATTTTCAAGTTGCTTCATAGATCTAATCTTATAGTAAGATTGCAGCCATTGAAGACAGGCAGGGCTGATGATATCACAGGTGAACTTGTTATTAATAAAGGATTGGTCGACCATACAAAACTTCAAGTATTAGAAAGGGAATATTTGTACGTGATAGGGAAAGAGGGATCTGTCAAATTGTTCTATCGTTAGAGTGTGCAATTCTGCCCTGGCCTGTCCATATGCACCACTATATACAGTTATTTGTCATGTTTTAATCTTAATTACATTTCGTCGTTCATCTACCCACTCCGACGATACATGTTGTAGTAATCATCCAACGTGAACTCAATGGCACATCTAGTTTGAAGTAATGGATATAACGGCCACACAGAACGTTCGCCAACCCGAATCCAGTAAGGAATATTCGCCGTATATTTATTGACATCAAAAATGCGCTTAAAGTCTTTAAATAAAGTACGCATCTCTGGGACTATAGGTATCTGATTTCCAGCATACAATGGAGCAGTTTCGTCAGAGAGGGCCCATCTTAAAAAGCTCAATAGGAGCCCCAGTCGATCTAGCATTTCCACTCTATATCTAAACTCAAGACTGATTAGTCTATCAATCTTTTTAACGAACGGCCACCTGGACTCCGTCCGTCTCATATCAATTCCAATTAATGGTGCCAAATATGGTCTCGCTAATGATACGACGAAATGGTTCACGTTGAACAGCTCAGTCAACCTAGTGTAAGGTGAGACAAACTCTGCATCCCTCTTTAGAGTCTGATCACCTAAAGTCCGGGCAAAATAAGGGGACATAAACTGGCAATTTCCGTTTGCAAGATGCAATGGTTCAAGTCTTCCATCAACCGTTTTCACCATTGGCTGCACATTCTCGTTTAGTGCATTGTAACCCAATGAGCATCGCACAGCACTGATTATTGTCACATTTGGTCCACTCAAATAGTTTAGTAGCGTTGGAAAAGAAGCATCTGTCGGATAAACAACGACATTTAGAACCCTGTTTGACTTCAAGTGCGCTTCCTCAAATGTCATATCTCCCAACTGCCTTCCCACATAATCAATAAATACCAATATATCCTGGCTAAAGCCACGCTGCAATACATTCTCTATCACATTTCCGCGAGCATCGACCGCACTAGGAGGTGGTAACAAGCTGATTAAGTCATTAAGATTAATTTCAAGTTGTGATGGATTTAAAGAGCACACAAGAGCTCCAACAACAGCTCCAATTGATGATCCTGCGATGACGTTTGGTAGCAAATCTCGGCTGTGTAATGCCTTTATTACACCAAGATGGCATAATCCAAATAGAGTGCCCCCCTGCAAAATAAGAGCTGTTGTCCCCATAGTCTGCTTCGCATCATGAAAAAAGTTTAGCTTTTCCTGGTAGAATGTCACTACATCCAGTGATCCATCTGGGCATTTGGCATCAGAGATAAAACGTAGGCACTCCAAAACCTCGCTTATGTACTCTTCAATCAATATTTTGGTTCCAACATGTGATTTGTTGTACAATCTTTTACTTGAAATGCCACCAAAGTTTCGAAGAAGGCCCGATCGAAGAAGACTAATGACGCGTTGATAGTCATTGTCAAGTCTGGATTGTCTTAATTCTAAAAGCCGTTCGTGGATAAGCTTATAATCATATCTCTTACTTGTAAAATTTTGTCTCCACACATCATACTTGTTATATCTGTCTAGCTCTGTAGCCGTCTCCTCATACTGCCCAAAACTCCTGCATTCTTCCAACTGTTTTCGCAATCTACGAGAAGGAGAATGCCTTATAATGGCAAGAATCTTTGTGAACCAGAAATTTACCACATCAACAATCAAAAAGGCAATTTTCCATGCGAACAGAGGAGTGTGATTAATAATTATACTGGTCAAATCCATCAGTAGCACCGCACTGCCATCGATAAAAGAGGCATTCTTTTTAGCCATGTTTGATTGTTGTATTTTCCTTTTCAATATGTCTTTTCGGTATATCTTCGAAAATTGGTAAAATAAATATGGTTATTAGTGTATTTTTATAGATATACTGACTTTGGAATAAAATCGCCCATCCTTTGTTTGACTCCTATTACGACAATTCATATTTTATAGGAAGAAATTGATGCTAATAATGGTATACAAGTCAAGATCTCTGGTCTCGCATTTTAAATATAGCGAAAATCTGGCTGCGCGTTGTGTGTAATCAATCTTTTTTTTCCAACCTAGCGCGTACAAAAAAAAATATAATATCTATGTACTACAGGAAGATGAGACGCACAAAAAAAAATGCTGGTTTAATGCGATGTACGGATGTCAACAGGGGACCCACCGAAGTTTCTCGTTCACCTTTGCCTTAGAGTGGAAAAATAAAAAAAAAAGCTCAGTAAAGAGCTTCCAACCGTAATTGCCCTTCATCCTAAAATCGAGAAACATTTACCATTCGATTAGAAGCGCTAGGCTTGGATACATTTTAGTGTGCAATTGTTTATATAATCTGTTGTCTTAATTTTTGGCCATTCCTTTCTTCGTTTTATCACATTTAATAAGAACAACATGGACGCAGCAATTGGAATACGGGTTAATGATGGTGTTATCGTGGCAACATCTAGGGCCTGCACTCGAAGCATCACCATTTTGAAACCGGACGATGATAAAACCAGAATCTTAAATGAGCATAATATTTTGGCCTATACCGGAACGTCAGGAGATACAACGCAGTTTGCGGATTACATACAGGGAAATATGCAGCTTTATAGTATGAGAGAAGGTGTTGATCTCAACTCAAAGGGTATCGCATCATATATAAGGCATGAATTGGCAACTTCACTTAGGTCAAGAAGTCCATACCAAGTGAATATCTTGCTTGCGGGTCTCGATAAAGGTGATGCACCTTTTCTTTCCAATATTGACTATATGGGAACCCGTGTCGATCTGCCATATGCTGCCCATGGGTATGCCGCATTCTATGTAATGTCACTTTTCGATCGCCATTACAGGCCAGATATGACACTTAAGGATGGAATGAAGCTTTTGAAGATGTGCAAGGCCGAACTTGATGAAAGATTTCCTGTGGTATTTAAAGGCTTCCAAGTGAAGGTTGTTGATAAGGAGGGCATTCATAGTTCGGAACTAGAGTAGAGGGTATTTATTTGTGAATTAATACCTGATAATTAGCTACCATATATACTTATATATATGTACTTACCAACGTACTGAGATAAGAAATGGAAAATATACATATATATGATAAAATAAAGAACTTCGATATTTGTTTTAGCCTTCTTCATATATCATCATTGACCTTGGTATTGGCTGAGTGTCATAATGTGTAGTGTTATTAAATATTAGATTATCCATTTTGGTTTTGTATTGTACATAGTTTAGAAAAGTTCTACATCATTAATAGGGACCAATTTCATGCTCCTTTTGAATTCTCTCTGCTTCAGCCTTCTTCTCCTCTTCTTTATCCCGGCCTCTTTCAGCAGCAGCCTTTGTTTGGGCGATTGTATTAGAAGTTCCATTCCAGATCACCTTTCTTCTTTTTTTAGATGGGTTCGCTCCATCTTCCTGCTCTTTGTCCTTCATCATGGATTTAATGTTTTCATAAACTTGCTCATTTGAAATGTTTGGAGCATACTTGAATTTAGCCTCGTATCTTGACTTCTCTTCCTTATATCTTGGATCCAAAAGAAGTATTGAAATATGTTTGGCAAACTTAGACTCTGGGATGAGCTTACCTGTAAGTGGGCAACGAAGAAGTCTTTCCCCAGTAATCGGATCAACACTGTCTCCTTTGGTTTTCTCTCTCTGCCTCTTTAGTCTGGATTCACCTGCAGAAAGAATTTTCACCCCCTTAGGAACTGGCCGGTGTATTTTCTTATCAGAATTGTCTGAATCCACAACTCGTGCTTTCACATTTTCCGACTTCAACATCTCTTTATTATTCTCTGCATCATAGTCAGGTGGTGCCTCCTCGATCATAGTCGAAGCACGTTTCTGAACCAATGATCTAAATTCCAACTCACTCTTTTCAAGAGGAGCTGGTAATGCTGCTGCATCGTCCAAATCTGTGAATTCAATCTTCTGTACGACACTGAAGTCCTGCCAATCAATTGAAGCATAATAAAGACGTTTCTGCTCCTCATCCTTTAACTCTTTACTCAAGTCAGATTTAACCTTCTTATCGTGCTCAGCTCTTGCAAAGCATCGATCCAAAAACTTAGTTTGGTCAAAATTACCTATCAAACTTCTTATTTCATCTTGTGATGTAAGTATTCGCCTGTAGCACTCTAAATAAAAGTTGAATATTTTGTGCATCGAGTGGCCCTCATCTAAAAAAGCAGTTTGTGCTGTTAGCTGGATGTTTCCCTTGCTTAGCTTTTTGAGCCAAATTAGGAATCTTTCACCATTCACAGCAGTAAACCGGGCAACTAACTTTATCACCTCTAAATCAACAGGTGATATCTTACTCACAAACTCCCCCGGTAAATATTTTAATTGTTTGATGTTCATGATGAAATCGGTATCTTTCTCATCGTTGCCCGAAGCACCATCTTTCTTATCGCCCTTACTATCATTTTTTCTACTTCCTTTAAATTTTCCCTCCTTGATCTGCTGCAATATATGCCTATAATATCCATTATACGGATCCTTGTCTAATAGGAATTGGAATTTATCGTTTTTTACTTCTCTTGCTTTTACCCTTTGCTCAAAAGCCACTCCATTTCTTGCCACATATCCAGCTGTCTTTTCTATCATGATCCTCACCTCCGGAGGAGGAAGAGTTATTCCTTTCGGTAATGACTGCAATTTTTCTTCCTTCACCATTGTGATAATAAAAAAGGATGGTTCTTTATCGAGTGATCTTTGCAGTGTAGTAAGATTCTATAAATATGAAGAGAAAAAGTGCATTGAAAATTTGGGTCCTCTTCAAGTACATGATTTCGAACCTTCTTTTTTAAGGATACGTACTACATCCGTACATGGGAGAAGAATTTGATTTGTGCGTTTATCGGCTTTTATCTTCACACAAATCATCGTGAAAGTCTTTTTCGATGAAAGATTGTAGGATAAGTATAATCAAACGGGTCTCCATCTTGAACCAGATAGCACAAGTTATTTTTATCAATATCATTGATATATCTAGCTCAAATAGCCTTCTGAAAGATTGGGGACTAAAGTAATAGAAGAAAAATAATAAAAATAAATTAGCACATCAGATCACGTGATAGCGGGTTTGTGCGTCAATGGTGGCCTTCTTTTTCTCCGTCTTGGCGTCAGACTATATAAGCAGATGCATATCTGAGTCTTTTTCAAATTTCATACAACATGTTAACTTTAAAAATGTTGTTCAAGCGAAAAATTTGTTAAATTTAGTCATATTAATAAAGTTTGGATCAATAAAAATGTATTCACAATCAGACGCTATCCAGAGGCTTCGGATGATACGTGAACATTTCACAGACTACCATCCTAGAAAAGAGTTTCCTTATCTTCCTTCTGAGGAAAGAGCAAGGTATTATCGGACTTCAAATAAGCTAGGATTAACACAAAGTCAAATGGTTGACTTGATTCACAGATCACTTAGAAGATGATACACTTTGTGAGTCTACATCATTAGGCCCTACAACATGAAGTGCAGAATCATACATCTTAAGTATGATATCAGCAAGGCGTGACATATAGACGGAATATGGTGTTAGTGGGCTTTCGTGACATACCTATAAAAACTATTTATTAGACTGATAGTATCACTATCGGTGGTGTGTATCAACGTCACATCATATTTAATACATTAATGCATTCATTCGACTTATGGATAATTGTATATGACATCTGTATTCAAACTAAAAAGGATAATACATAAGCTTGGTGGTCTCGAAGTGTTTTCTGATAGAATTTATAATTTCTAACCTGTATTTGTCGTCTTGGAGATCAGGATTAGCTTCGTATAATTCCTTCACATATTTGAAAAGTTGCTCGGATTTTTGTAATGAATTGTCTAAGTCTGTTGAATCTGCTTGCGGATGTGTGAAATAGTAAACAAACACAATATCAGAGAATGTTAGAAGTGCAAGTTCATGGCAGTTTCTCTGTCTATTGTCAACAGATATCCCTTCTCCAATTGCTCCCGCGATTTTACCAATAAGATCCTCTTTTGGCCCTTCGAACTCACTGATCAAGTAAATGTCTGAGAAATCATTTTGTTGTACAGTTAAAAGTGATGTCGCTATTTTGTACAACGACTTTTCAAGATCGACTGATGGTGCAGTTGGAAGTTTCCGCTTTGTCTCGTATGACTTCCATATTGAAGCTTCAGGAACGTCTACATTATCCCTATTATCATTATCTGAATCTGCCTCCGAATTTCCTTCATCATTCGAATATCCAATAGTCCACCTTTCCTTCGCCATCTTTGTTAGCTCGGCTATTTCTTGGTCTGTAAGCTTGCTAATTGCAGGTATCATACACTCTGATAGCAGTGGACTTGTTAAGCTAGTAGTTTCAAGCTTTATACAAGCCACCTTAGAATGTGTTATCTTCCCGACCTCATTGTATATCAAGGGTAAGTCCAAGCTTTTACCAACTTGTGAAATACCTCGTATTAAAATCATTGAACGCTCTGGCCCGTAACTTTCATCCCCATGCACGATTTCTCTTATTTCTTTGAAAAATGCTTCAACTGAAGAATTTACTCTCTTAACAAGATTTGCGGCATATCCATCAACATATTCAAACATCGACTTCTGAACTTTCTTCCAAAATTCCGGTTCCTCCGAGTCATCAATTGAAAATATTGGCCTCTCTGTACGGTCAATTATATCTTTGAGATTTGCCAATGATTGTATTATTGCCCGTGCGTTACCAATAAAGTTTTGAATGCTTTCCTCGATTTCTGCTCCAAGTCCTGTTCCTGCAATAGGATCAGATGCACTTTTCACAAAGGCATTAATATCTGAAATGTCTGTATTTGTAAATAGATCTATACCATAACTGGTTGAATTAGATTCTAAATTGTTCTCATTGTTAAATGCGATCACGGCTTCATTAAGTATGCCATCAAACTTTGCCCATTCATTGTTTAAAAGGATTTCAAATCTTTCCCTCCAAAGTACTAATAGGACTTCTGAAATTTTAGACTCCTTCGCATGGATGACACATGGAAGTTCGATTAAAGAAGAAAACATCTTAAATGAATTTAATATATCACCAAGAAGCAGCGACATCTTTTCCAATGACTCACAATTTGCAAAAGCCTTACCGAACTCTCCCGTGGTCTCCAGGGTGATCGATTCCTTCCACTCTAACAAGAATTTTTGTAACTTCTCGTCATTCCAGTTAATACTTAATTGCTTTGAACTCAATGGAAAATCAACCGCAAAGTTTGCAAAGTCAATATTTAGCCATCTATACCATTTCTTAAAGCAAGACTTTGCCACCCAATTAGAATTTGTACTGCTGTGAAACTGTCTATTAAGTGTCGATGATAATCTAGTCTTAAAATATGAAACACAACTAAGTGTAACATAAAGATATGAAAGTGAAGATGTAAAATTTGAGCAGAAACCAACTTGAAACAATTTGTTTTTCCGTATCTCCAAAAACCATATTAGAGCCTCTTTGGGCTCATATTCGGTCAATATTACGTATGAGGCAAGTATATTTGTCGCATATTCATAATTATAAGTGTCTGCTAGACTTTCTAGCTTTGCCTGAATTTCCTTGATGAGATCATTACGCAAAGATTTGATCTCCTTTATGGAAAATAAGTTCTGTCTGGATGGATCATTAACCTCTTTGTCAAAAAGATTGAACAAGAGGTAAATCTGCTTCGAAAGCTGGAGATACTCCAGAGATATCTTATCGGAAAACCTACTTTTTATGAGTTGACCATCCAAAAGCTCAGTACCACCTCTATCCGAATGCTTTAAATTATTCTTTCCCTCTTGGGAACGCACGTCATCTTCCAGATGGTAGTATGTATAAACGCAATCATGAATAATATTTCTAAAAACTATGGCCCGATTCCGACCTTGTACGTTGTTCCTCTGGATTTTCCTTGCATGGTCATCAAACGCACATAAATTTTTTAAAGTCTTATCATCATAAGTCGAGCTTTTAAAAGTGAGATCTGAAATCCGCGTGTTTAAAGAAGAAGTCATCTTATTCATGGAAATAATGTCATCGGCCACCTTTAAGAGATCCCTGTATTTACCACCAACTAACTGTCTTAGTTCTAATCTCTTCGTAGAAATGTTTTGTATCAAATCATCCTTAATTCCTTCTAATGTTGCAATCTGGTATCTCTCAAAAAGTTGTTCTGGGGTGTCCTTTTCAAGTTTAGAAAGGTCATATTTTCCAGAGAGCATTGTTTATTGCATAAAAGATCAATTTACGGCCTGTATGTTTTTCGGTAGTAGAGTAATTCTTTCAATTGAGGCGCTCCGCTGTCTTTTCTGCTCTAAAACGGTGTTACAGATTATATTTATGTGTTCATTCATTTAAAAGATGAACAGCGATACATTATACATAATTTCTGAGATTGGTATCTAATCTTTTTTTTTTCTTTCCATTCTTCCTCGGCAGCACTTTTTATTTTTGTTCCGTTTTTCAACCATCTATTAGTGAGTATCGGTCTCTATTAGTCCCGTCCGAAAGCATTACATTCATGACAGATTGCAATTCATTACATAATCATATAAACGTACGCAAAGTTATAATCCCTCCATGTTTGTTATTAATCATCTAGATGCTTGGAATGGTAATATTTCCATTGACTAGCATAAAGGGTCTTCTCAAGCTTTGGATCAATTTTGAGAAAATGAGCATAGCCACATGAACTATCCCTATCACACTTACTGCTAGTCTCATACGATTGGCAACATGCAGCATCTAAGTTCACGACTGGAGATAATTCACATATTATTGGTTTGCCGTTGTACCAACGTTTGTTAGTCTTTAAAAAGCAGATGCTTGCAGAACTTTCATTTTCAAATTCCACGTAAACGTTCCCATTCAAATATTTGTTTAGATTTCCTGCAACCCCCATGTCTTGAATTTTCCCGTATTTCAAGGAAAGTTCGACAAACACATCGCTAAAAAATTGCTCAAGCTGTTTTTGTGCCTTCTCTTTATCAAACCCATCCTTCTTAGCAGCTTCTTCTAAGAAATTTGTATTATAACCATGGCTCTGTTCTAACCTTCCACTTTTCTTCATTTCATTTAAAAGCTTTCCTCTTTCAATGTATACAGGATCTGAGTAAAGCCTGTGAAACATTACCGTATGTGATCGCAGTGGTTTTGTGTGTTTCTTTGTACATTTCTCTCCATATTTGCATATTCCTGTCTTCATAAAGAAGTTACACATCTGATTATCCTGCCTCGAGCGTTGTTGTCTTCTATCATCAAAATATACCATTCTGAGTACAATCTAAATTATCTGTTCGCTTACCGAATGCCTTTAGTTTAGTGTATCCCTTTGCAAATCTGCAAGTGCCTTGAAAATTGCAGTATTAAGCCTTCAACTGTAAAAATGTGATCTCGCCTTGTAAAATTTTGGACTTTTGAACGATCCACCTTGAAAATATATATCGGTAAAGTTGGTTTTGCAATGTTTAGTCTTATGCATTGGCTTGCCTTACTACTTACTCATGAAGTCTAAAAAAAAAAAATAAAATAAAATAATGTAAAATTATCGAGACGTCGATCGTACTAACATGAAAGAGAGATCCTCCTTGGTTCGGTGGTGGTAGTTCAAGGTTCTTCTTTCCCTTAAGTTTATACTCATCTCATTTAAAGTTCAGATAACTTTGCTTTCCCCGTTTTGATATCAACCTACAAATTTTTGAAAACTAATCTTTGAATAAGTGTAAATTGTATTAGTGGGACATAAATAACGATGCGCCCTGGATGATTGCGAAGATTTATGCCAAAAGATAAAAAGTAAACATAATGAATGACTATTTATGTATCAAAGCGAGCATCCGGCCTATATTGATAGTACCGAACAGTTTATATAAAAGACAACATGCCAAAAGAATGAGAAAAAATGTTTATCAATGCGAGGAAGTTCATCTTCCAACTTTAATCATTAGACAAGCAATCCAGACTTGCTTCCCTTTTCATCATCGTCGGAAGATGATCCTGTCTTGACCTTTTCCTTGGTCACGTGGTTCTTTGTAATATCTATCTCGCCATGGAGCTCCTCTGCCAACTCTTCCAAAGTCTTTCTCTTAGTCTCTGGCACCAAGAATGAAAGGAAGAAACCAACAAGCATGAAGAGAGCAAATATCTCCATGACATGAGGCAACCAACAGTTCTTTGGTTTACCATCTCTAGCACAGTTGTGGTTCTGCAAAGTACCAATACAAGTCTGAGCAATAATAGCACCGATTTTTCCTGATGCTGCAGACATACCATGGGCAGTAGATCTGTATCTGGTTGGATAACATTCACCAGGAATGACGAAAGTGGTCATGTTAGGTCCAAAGTTCTGGAAGAACTGACACAAAACATAAAGAGCCAAAAGTCCGTGGTCTCCAAGCTTGTGGTATGCAAAGCCAATGATACAGAACAAAGCAGTCATGATCAAAAAGCCGCAAATCTGAATTGGTTTTCTTCCCACAAAGTCCATAGTAGCAACAGAGGCCCAGTAACCAGGAATAGAACCGGCACAGATAAGAATCAAGTTACCGGCAGATTGATTGTAAAGAGAGTGGTAAACATTGTTAGAAGAAGCGAAACCGATAGTCTTCAAAATGGAAGCAGTGTTCAAACCAAGACCGTAATATGCAATATCGAGGGTAAACCAGCAGCCTGCAGTTCCAAGCAAAATCTTTCCATATCTCCATTGACCGAAATGTCCCCAGAAGTCCTTCCAGGAACCTTTAGCAGGAGTATTCGAGATATCTTGAGGTTCGGAATCAGCGGAAGTACCTTCGAGCTTCTTTATTGCTGATTCATCGGCATTTCCATGTTCCCCGGAGGCGAATTTAGCTGCATCTGCTGCAGCTTTGTCAGTATCTTTAGAAACATCGAACGTATATCTTGGGGACTCAGGAATGGTCAATCTGAAGTAAAGGGCAATCAAACCTGGAATTGCACCCATACCAATAAGAATTCTCCACATCTGATCGCATGATTTCACACAAGTAGCATCGCACTGAGCAGCAGTGTCGGCCTTGATTAAAACGCTTTTGTATGCAACGACAACGATAAGAGCAACAACACCGGCAAGCAGCTGACCCCAACCTTGGTTGGCAAACACAGCACCCATAATTGCTCCTCTGTATCTGGTAGTGGCAAATTCGGATGTAATGATAGAAGACATTGGATAATCACCACCGATACCAATACCCATGATGATTCTGTAGAATGTCAACAGTGCTGGGAATGACATAGCAGCGGAATGGCCTGCAGTACATTGGAGCACTGTAGCACAAAGCATGATGATCAATTCACTACCGTAGATCCTCTTTCGTCCCAAATGATCAGCCATGTAACCAAAACCAAGCTGGCCAATAACAGTACCCACAGAAGTTGCGACCTTAAGAAGTGTTTCGGTTGACTCCGGAATATTGCCATTCCAGAAAGCCTGAGAAATCATTGGAATACCCAAGTTAATGGAGAAAATATCATAAGCATCAGTCATGAAACCAACACCAGCAACACAAATTGCTCTAACGTGATACCAGCCGAATTTGGCGTTATCTATCTTCTCCAAAGCAAGACGCCTTCTTTCGATAGGGTCTTCAACATCAGCAAAATCATTGACGAAATTGTGGAACGCGGCATTTCCACCCGAAGTCTTGTGTCCTCCCATATTAAATTGTATTTTATGTAAAGCGAACGGAAAAGAAGCGAAATTGAATAAACACTAAGTGTCAACAAATGAACTTTAAGATTAATAATTCCCGAAGTTAAAGTTCTTCTGCACCGACCTTGAGATTGAAATGATAGTCACTAAGTGTATTAAAGAGTGTAAATTAAAAAGAAGCAGACCAAAATAAGGGAAAAGTTAGGAATAGCAAGTGTGTAAGTGGAAGCTTGTGGATAAGCAGGCCCTTTTAAATCCCCAGAAATCTCGAACTAAATACAGCAAAAGGTCAAGCGAGCAAAAAAAAATTGGCAACAGCTCGCACGATCTAATTAAAATAAAAAGAAACGACTGCAAAAATTGACAATGGGTCAGGTAAAATTTTTAACAATAAACAAATCTTCGAAGATGCTTTCACTTATTCTCCGAGACTCAATATTCATTTACCTCGTCTTCTTTTCGACCTCCTCAATTGAGTTTTATCGCATCTTTGACCCATATCTGTCTCAGAATTTCAAAAATAGACTGCATAATCCCAGGATTCCCTCACATCTTAACTGTCATTGAGATAATTGAACACATTAAGTAATTTGTCGGCACTATTAGAAAGGCAAATGTTGACGTTCGGAGTTGACAAATGTAGCATATTAATCTTGATTTGAACACAAGTCCGAAAGAGAAATATGGATTTTTTTGATGTCATGTTTCTTTAAAAGCTCAGAGAGCTATTATCCGACATGCATTAATCAATGAAAACTGCTTCACTACCATACGGGTTCCTTTAATAAAAACCAAATCGAGAAAATTATATTAATAGAAAGTGAAGTTTCATCAGAAATCCTTGATAGAAAGTGTAAGCGCTTACCTTCAAGAAAATAATGAAAAAGTAAATAATCGAATGAGCAAATATGATAGCGCCATCTTATAATCTTTTCTAAAAGCTAAGGTACATTAAACAATCTTTAGCATTTGTTTGTTCTTAGCACATTATCGTTCTTCTTTTATTTATGTCATTCTTTAAACCTTCTCATCATCATCTGAGGAGCTGGTCTTAACATGCTGCTGACTGATATCAACCTCATCGTGCAACTCAGCAGACAATTCTTCCAAAGTCTTTCTCTTAGTCTCTGGAACGAAAATGGTGCACACGCAACCAAGCAACATGAAGAGAGCAAAGATCTCCATGACATGAGGCAACCAACAGTTCTTTGGTTTACCATCTCTAGCACAGTTGTGGTTCTGCAAAGTACCAATACAAGTCTGAGCAATAATAGCACCGACCTTACCAGCAGCAGCAGACATACCATGGGCAGTAGATCTGTATCTAGTTGGGAAGCATTCACCAGGAATGACGAAAGTGGTCATGTTAGGTCCAAAGTTCTGGAAGAACTGACACAAGACATAGAGAGCCAAAAGAGCATGATCCCCAAGCTTGTGGTATGCAAAGCCAATGATACAGAACAAAGCAGTCATAATGATGAATCCACCCAATTGAATTGGCTTTCTTCCGACAAAGTCCATAGTAGCAACAGAAGCCCAGTAACCAGGAATAGAACCAGCACAAATAAGAATCAAGTTACCGGCAGCCTGATTGTACAAAGAGTAATAAACGTTCTTTGACGAAGCAAAACCGATAGTCTTCAAAATGGAAGCAGTGTTCAAACCAAGACCGTAATATGCAACATCAAGTGTGAACCAGGAACCAGCAGTACCAAGCAAAATCTTTCCATATCTCCATTGACCGAAATGTCCCCAGAAGTCCTTCCAACTTGCAGCTGGTGGGTTATACTCCTCTGGAGAAGCAGATGCAGTAGCCTTCAAAACATTAATATCTCCCTCATCTGCATTACCGTGCTTACCAGCAGTAAACTTGGCAGCATCGGCAGTAGCCTTCTCAACCTCCCTGGAAACATCGAAAGTATATCTTGGAGATTCTGGAATAGTCAGTCTGAAATAAAGAGCAATCAAACCTGGGACTGCACCAAAACCAATAAGGATTCTCCACATCTGGTCACATGCCTTGACACAAGCAGCGTCACATTTTGAAGACGAAGTAGCATCAATAAGATCACTCTTGTAACCGGCAACAACAACAATTGCAACAATACCAGCAAGCAACTGACCCCAACCTTGGTTGGCAAACACAGCACCCATGATAGCACCTCTCCACTTGGTGGTAGAGAACTCAGAAGTGATGATAGAAGACAATGGATAATCACCACCGATACCAATACCCATGATGATTCTGTAGAATGTCAACAGCCCAGCAAAATTAATACCTGGAGAATGGCCAGTAGTACATTGCAAAATGGTAGCACAAATCATGATAATCAACTCAACACCGTAAATCTTCTTACGTCCCAAAACATCGGCAAGCCAACCGAAACCAAGTTGACCAAGAACAGTACCAACAGATGTAGAAACCTTAAGTAAAGTTTCCGTAGAAGATGGAATCGATCCACTGTAGAAAGCCTGTGTAATCATTGGAACACCCAAGTTAATGGAGAAAATATCATAAGCATCAGTCATGAAACCAACACCAGCAACACAAATTGCTCTAACGTGATACCATCCAAACTTGGCGTTATCGATCTTTGCCAAAGCAAGACGTCTTCTTTCAATTGGGTCATCAACATCAGCAAAATCATTGACGAAATTGTGGAAGGCGGCATTTCCACCTGAAGTTTTGTATCCAGACATTACGTTGGTGAAAAAGGGATTTCCTTAAACTTTTCTATTTATCTGTTTATAATAACTGTTGTGTGGTGTGAAACTTAAAAGATTAATGTTCTAATAAGTTTTAAATATGCAGTTGAACTAGTATTACTGAGTATCACTCGGATAATATTGCTGGTTCACAGAAGATAAGTAAGAATATGATTCAAGCTTGCGGAGCAAGATGAAGAAAGAGAATAAAAAAAAAGGAAAAAAGTATCAACAAGAATTAAGGGTGCGTGAATTAAGTTGACAGATCAAGTCATACAGTTAAAAATATGAGAATGATCATCAAATATATACTAATTACCTCTTGACTGTAGTGGAAATGTCTAAAGAATTTGAAGTTCGAATGGAAATACCATATGCAGAAAAATGAATTACATATTGGCAGCACGAGGCAAGAAAAAAGCAGAGAAAAAACGATCTGCATTTTCCAACCTTGCCGAATAAAGCACTGTATTCTTTAGATTAATTTCGGCAATCGTCTTGATCACAATGGCTTTATTATTTTCTAAGAATAAATACATTTTAACAGCTCTCTCCCCAAGTATAAAAGCTGTAGAGAGCACAAAACAGCAACCAAAGATTATGGACCCCCCATCTCGTTTTTCTTTATCTTTGCACTCTTGATGTTTGAAATGTGCAGTGAATCCGGTAAGAACCCACGTGCGCTTGTTCAAGTTTTTTTTTTTTTATTCTAGGCTGTGCTATCAATTTTAACAATAAAATGGTTTTAAAATTATGCATTGTCTCATCGTTTTGGGAAACCAGTAATCGAGGAGAATTCACTTTTCTTTTTTCAAGATTTACACAGCCACACGCACGTGGGTCCAACGATAATATGAGATGCCATTTTCTGTCTTCTCCTCCTTAAATTTTTTTTATCTATTATTTTTACATTTTCTTTTTCACTGCCGTAGGAAAGGCTGTGCCAGAAACAAGTCACAAATAATGCCTGACTTCAGAGTAATACAATTGTATCTTCAGAGTCAGAAAGCATATACATGGAAAATACGTATGTTGGATGTGGCGAAGGCTTATTATAACAAATACATTCCAACTTAGGAGATTGGTCCGAAGACCGAAGTATTTTATTATGATTTTCTGATATTGACTTGGAGTTTCTGAATTGCCTAAGAATTCTGAACTTTTCATGTTTTTTTCAATTCTCCCATCTGTCAAGCTTTGCTTACGAATTATCTTAATGTCACGGTTATCTTCAAGCATTTGATTGATTACGCTACCCGTTAACGAAAGAAAAATCATAAAATCTGAACCACCCATGTGGTTTGCCTGTAATTATCATATTCATTCCAGTTCAATTTAGTATTGTTTGGTCTCCGTTGTTTGAGACTCCGAAGAAGCATTGTTCTGATTATTTTTTAGTCGGTCTCCACCCTACGACTATTTATCATACTAATATTTGACATGTTTCTCTCCGTTTGTTAAAAGCCCGTACCCTTAACCTAAACGCATTTTTGCCCGTTGAATCATTTGCACCGTTGTTTATCAGTTGAAGACCACCGATGTACGTGAAATTTCGTGAAATCTCTTTTTATAACTGTATCTCATCCCATTACACTTAATTGCATATGTTTATCTGATCAGATTTGTCACAGCACTTTGCATGTATTTATTTTTGCATGGATATTTATTAGCCCCGTGCGTGCCGGCACACCTAGCATTGTTTGCTTGTTCACCGATATATATTTTTTTTTTTTTAGACCCGCAGTCATTCCCTATTCTCTATTCCTTTTTTTATGCTTCTTCCTCCCGTCGCACATTTTCGGGAATCCCATTAAACCACTGAACGACATTTTTTTTCATAGAATGGTTTATTTGGTTGTGAATTTGAAGGTCAAACCCATTCGGTGAACAGTTCTTTATCATGCTTGAGGTTTTCCATATCAAAAACTAATTTCTGAACTTTTTGATGTCTTCTTCGATCAACACTACCCTACCCTACCCTTGCATCTCGACTCCACTTCATGAAGGATCTTTTGAAGTCGGGTCGATCGACTTGTTGATGAAATTAGACCCGACGGTTTTTTTACAATTTTGTGTTGATCAATATCAGCATAGCTAGCCCAACTCTCTATATTTTTCCGCCGAGTCGGCCCTCCCTTTTCTGTGTATGCTTCTATCTTTGTCGCTACCTTTACACTTATTGAAGCGTTATTAATCACTTATTTTATATTTCATCTTTTGTCACTGTTCGCCATCATTTTTCGAATTGTTCTAGATGTCGAATTCAAATAACCTGCCACAGAAGAAGGCAGGTTCCTTTTCCCAGCGTTCCTCTTCGGGGTTAATTATACCTTCACTACAGACTTCACGTCCAGTTGTTGGAGTTACCAATTCAACTCTTGCGGTTGCGTCTACAAAAAGTGCTGGTAACACTACTAAAGGTGATGAATATAAAGGCTTTCATCAACATGGTAACGATTCTCCTTCCAAAGATAGTAGTCTCCGTGAACTGTTTGAAAAATACCATGGCTCAAGTAAGTCCTCACAATCTGCACAATCCAGTGCGGTGGTTGGTGGGGAGAGTATTCTAAATAAGAATTCACACTTTCCACAGCTGTTAAATTTACCATCTAAAGGCGTAAATGTGAATACGGAGCAAGTGCGTGCTCCAAGTCCGGCCTCAAATGAGAGCATGTTTAGGAAGAATCGGAAGAAGAAACAGGATATTGGCACAAAAACTTATTCCGGGGCTGGTGCCCTTTTAAATGATGAAGGTTCGGGAATTGGTGATGATGACGATGATGATGATAATAATAATGGTGATAATCATACTCATAATAGTGTTGAAAATAAGGAAACGAACAAAAAGCATTCTAGTTCCATTCAGGACACTAAGCATGTCGGGAATAGTATCACTGAGCTAAATAAAAAGCCTGTTCTTACCACAGATACGATATCTCTAAATGGAGACTCTGATACAGATTCAGATGCAGAAACCTATGGCGATGATCTCGTAGCAGTTGGACAGCAGGAAGATATACAAAAAGAAGAATTGGTGATCGATGATGTGTCAACACCACCAAAAGAGCAATTGGTTGACTTATCAAGTCCTTCAAAGCCTTTGATTGAGCTGGACTCAGGAGATAAGTTGGTAGAGAAAGAAAATAAGGATGCGGATAATTCGCGGCGTCTTTCAAAAGCAGCATTAAAGGTTCCAAATCCGCCGAAGGAAAATCACACCCAAGAAAGTTTTGATTTCCAACAATTTATGATTCAGTTCAAGTCTAAAGAATGTGGACCTATACATCGATACTTGAGGTCCTTTCTAGTTCAATTTGCACAAAGAACTTGGACTGTTGATGAGCAAATAAAGCTAATCAAGGACTTTGAAATGTTTTTGCTTGATAAGATGCGTGGGTATTTCCCCTTCAACACAATGCAGAGTGAAGATGATATTATGAACCAAAAAGAAGGAATAGAGAAGTTGATTATGGCAAAACTTTATTCACAAACTTTCTCGCCTGTCCTGGACTCCAAAAAATTATCGCAGGAGAATATAAATGATCGCAAGAAGGATAGAACGTATGCCAGACAAGTTCGTCTGTATGATTGGGTCACGTTGAGGAATTTAGATGTTCCAACAGATATTAGTGCAGATTCTAATTTTGTCAGCTTAGCTTCGAAAGAATTAAACAAAGTTAACAAATATAAAGCACCAAGAGATAAAGTTATTTGCATTTTGAATTGCTGTAAAATTATATTTGGCCTGCTCAGGCAGCAGCAGAAAAAGGATGGTATAGAGGAAAACGCAGACTCCTTTGTCCCAATGTTAGTGTGTGTCTTATTTAATGCCAAGGTTCGCTTCCTTCCTTCCAATTTAATGTACATTGAACGATTCAGAAATGAGGACTTTTTGGCTGGTGAGGTTTCATATTACGTTAGCACTTTACAGATTGCATGTAATTTTGTGCGACAGATTAGTGAGGAACAGGTTACAGTTGATCCTGGAGAATATGAGAAGAACATGGCAGACGCGAGAATACGTTTGAAGCAAGAAATTGAGAAAAGAAAACAAGAAAGGGCTCAAAGGCTGTCACCTCTACCGAAAAAACTAACAGATTTTATAAGCCAAGCATCCTCCGGATCACCTTCTGTGGTTTTGACTAAATCTGCTGAGATAATGAAGCAAAGTCTTTCAAATTCGTTAAGCAGCTTTTTCGGAGAGGGAGATGGAGATGTCACTTCTGAAGTGAATAATCGGACTTTGGCAGAAAGCCGCAATAGTGGGCATAAAGTAGCAAGTCAGAGCACTCGAGAGCATCAAAGGAAAAATCCTTATAAATCGTTAGTTGCCTCGGACAAGCAACTGGAGCAAATTAAAAATCTTTCTCTTGAAGAGCACAAGCAAGAGGAAGAAACTAAGAAAAGGACAGAGGATGTCTTTGAAGAACTGCAAAGCATGTTCCCAAAGATTGATAAAGAAATAATTCATGATGTACTAGCCACAACAATGAATAAGGATGGAAGTAACATAGGCGAATGTGTTGATGCTCTGTTGACCTTAGGCTCGGACTAGATTCGCCATATCTTTATTTGTGTTTAATGTGTTTACGGTGTGGTTGTATAACGTTTTTTTTGTGTTTATTGCATCTGTATTTGTTTAACATTCTTCACACGGCTTCTAATATTATGGAATAAGTATTATACTGAATGCAGAGCGAATAAGGTTTTGTCTACCGTTATTGTAGTGATCCATAAGTAGAAATGCGTTGTCTGAAATGGGATAAATTGCGCTTTGGTTTGGAAGACCGAACTTTTGAAGGGGCAAACAAATAATAACGCGAAGTGTGAAAAAATTCAGCGCGAACAATAAATTCGGAATTTTTAAATATGACCGCGTTTTTCTTGTACCTTTCCCTATTTATCTACCAACACTATTCTATACTATTTATCTAGCGAATTACTTTCTTCAAAAGAAGACATGCATGTGTATAAATTACATAGTATCATACTTAAATCTGTGCAGGTATGTATACATAGAGTTTGGTTTAAATTATCCTTTATCGGAGTGGTTCTGTTATTTCTGGGCATCTATATTTAGTATAGGAGAGGAGCAAAAACGCGTTTGGGAAAAAAGAAGCGCGTTTTTTTTGAGCACCCCGCTATGAAAAAAAGTCATTATTGTCGAAGAATAAAATTCACACTGCTGAAAAAAAAAAATTTATCACTATTTGAATAAAGCAGCAAGCAAGGAAGAAATAATTGAATAAAGGAGGCGGCTCAATGAATAGTGTCAAAGAAGTAGACTCACAGTAATTATGGTCGTTTTATTTATTAACTGTTGTAATAATTACTTCTTTCGATTATAATTATTCCCGATACAGAATTATAAGCACCCAATGTAGTCAATCTAGATCTCTACAGACTGTTATCACGCGAAAACACATCTTCTGATACTACAGGCATGCTTTTGCCCAAATTACATTTCTGTCTCTTCCGCCAGATAGATATATTCCGGACTTTCCATATTCTTCCTACTTTCACCTCACTCTTACTTGGTTCTAATACCTTCTTTTCTTCCCTCCTTGTTTTCTAAGGTTTCGTGATCTAACCTAAAGCAGGAAAGTTAAAGGTTGGCAGGCATCTCTTCAAATTATCATCACCCACACATTCGCTTACTGAAGCTCGCCTAATAACATTCTTTATTTATACCATACTCATCGGTACATACAATCTTTTATCCAGCATGCCTTCATATTCTACTACTCCCTTGTTCTCTATTCAGGAGATGGCTAATGACAATCAGTCACCAAGAATATATGAAGACCGTTCTGGAAGGGGTCTGACAAGTTCATGTACAAAAGTTTCAAAAGAATACATTCGTCCAACTCCTGTAAACAATTCCTTAAGTCGGTTCAAAAGTCATATTTCAAGTTTTGATGGTTCCGAAGAGGTCTACAGGGAAGAACTTAGAGTGCTCTTGTCTGTTATTGAGTCGTTTGACCCAAGATATGATAGCTACTTCGACAGTTCCATTCAGGAAGAAGATCCTAGGACAACTGCACACAGAAAGCAAAGAAACGACTTTTTGCACTCCTTGGTTAAAAAGATATTTCACAGTCACCAAAATCTAGCAAAGATTCTCACCTGTTCGAACGATCTGGGTCTAGTTCTTCTCAGATTCAGTGAGTGGTCTTTAAAGGCCCAGCCACTTTACACATGTTATCTTGAGCATTACCACCTGAATTCGGATGCTTCCTCAAGTGAAACCGAGTTAAGAATGCAGCCTATAGTAGAGATTCAGCGTCTATCGGATTTTATCGCTGTATCACGAAAATCGGTGTTCTCTTTAGGCGCACAACCTCAAATCAGACTTCAAGATATCATCTCAAATTTAGAGCTAGCCTCCGAGAGATTCTTAAGGTTGACTAAGAAAACTGTCGAGAGATCACATGGAGAAATGGCAAGGACATCACATAACGTCAGCTTTAGTTCAGTAAAGTCATTTGTTCAACTTTCACCTGTTTGCTCTAGTTTCGATCTTTCTAAGATTGAATCTGTATTCAGTTCGGAACTTTTCTACAAAAACGAAAAGCTTAGCACGGCAGTTCATTTTCAGACCGTTGATCTTGTTTTCTTTCAGGCCCCGTCCAGTAATACCACGATGTTGGCTCTTGTGAGAATTGAAGATAATTCCAAGAGTCTACTTTTCCCTCCATTTAGATACGGAGAGCTGGTTTTCTGCAAAGACGTTGACAATTTTGTTGTGTTATTGAGGCATTGTCTATCTTCTGGAGTTGATCTTTACGTGAGTCTTGATAAAAAGCATCCCGAGAGATCAACGCAAGCAAGATGTAAGCTTTTGGAGATGTTTCCTTCAAGAAATCCAACTCCAAGTGGGAGATACATTCCTCAAGGAGCAAATGGACTAGGTGTCTCACTTCCTATGAAGGAAAATGCTCCACCTAATGGACTGCAGTATATTCCACCACAGAAACCAAATTCTAATATTCAGAGACAATATAGGCAGTCGTGTACGCAAACAGAACCAGACTCGAGTGTTATTTCAAGGCCTGTTGTCTCATCATCCTCAACCCTTACCAACTCTACCACTTCTTCAGTTTCAACCGCAAATAATGTTCCAATAGCTGGAACGTTTGCAGCGCATCTCGCTAAGAAGCAGAGTATTCTGAGAAAAGCTTCAAACACTACAAAGTCTACATCTTCCCGCTCTTCATCAATAAATGCATCAAGTTTGGAGCATCCAGCTGACAGTGTTCAATCAGCACCAAATGTTCAAGCTTCTGATATTAAACTGGAGAACGCATGTGGCAAAAAAGATGAAGATGATGATACACTACATGGCAAAGATAATTCAATTGATGAAGTTGATGCACATTCTGATATTAATCCCGGTGATACTCTATCATTTACTCTTGATCCGAAGGATAACGCTGAGAAGGAGAAGCAACATGAGGAGAAAGAGCAATACGATGAGGAAAGACATTCCACACACTCTGTCGATCTCACAAATGACAAGTATTCCGACAATGCCTGTAACGTTCTTAAAGAGGTGATGGATGACGAAAGCAGCTCTGGGGAGACACCACAAATATCCTCCCCTGAGATGCCTTATGAGGAACAGCAACCAAGAAGGGAAAAAGCTTCAAGTATTGCAAGTTCCAATAATGATATCCCACAAGAATCTCATCAGCCTTCTTCGGAAAGTAGGGATGAGAGCGCAGATGAAGGTGATGATGTTACTGATTTGCAGCAACCTAAAAGTCTATCAAGGGAAGAAGAAAGCACTTCTTCCAGTAACACGTTTAGTCTATCTAAAACGATGTTCGATCCGGAGGCCTTTGCTAAGACTTATGAGGATGCACTATTGGACGCAGTTGACTTTGACAGCAAACCAAAAGCTCATAAATTTGGTTTCTTTTCGCATTTGTTTGGAAAGAAGCGCCATTCCAACAAGTTGAGGTCAACGTTTAAGAGTTCAGCCTCAGAAGGAAGTATTGCAACTTCAGAGGGTAAATCATTTAAGGGTGTGAAGACCGATGAAGATGAAAAATATCTTTTACTCCTGAAATCGATTGTGGCTTCTCCAGATCAATTTTACTTGCAGGACGTCAAGTATTCCGTTTGGGGAGAGAATGGTTGGTCTGAGGCTCAACTCGTGAAGTTGAAGTGGGTTCACTCCGAGAATCGTGAGAGATATATTGCTGGATATTTACTAGATGCTGGTAAGGACAGTAATGAATCAGATAGCAACAGTGTTGCCTTCTTGCTTCTATTTGGCAGAGAAACATTTGTTAGAAGGGCAGGTGCCTTTGATGTCCAAATTAGAAGCAAGAACTATCGTGGAAATTCGGTGATGCTCTTATTGAGAGCATCTTCCGTTGTTAATCTTCACAAACTTCTTGATATCTTTTCTTGCGATAAGGAGGCAGCTATTTCAAATTCGAGTTCCCAGCAGACTGACTTTAGCTTCATAGCTAATTCCTCTTCATCTCACACCGTTCTTTCAGAAATGGCAGAAAAAGACTCGGATCCTCTTCCACCCCCACCAAAAAAGTTCAATGTGGAACTTAACTCACAGTCACCCGTTTCCTCTATTGGAAGTGTGTCATGTAACTCGTCTACCTCTAACAAGAGTCATTCCTCTATGCTCAGGCATGGTGACAATATGGTTTTAGTTTATCATTCACTAGTTAAACTATACAGGTTGAGCGGTAAGAGTAACAAAATGAAATCACTAGGAAACGTGGTTCTTAAAGTGGCGGATTATAATTCATCAACTGAAATGCAGTATTTGATTAGAAACCTCAAAGTTTCGATCGACGTTGATCTACCCAATGAAGCATTGACTGTTGTTGATTCAAGCAAACTTTTCCTTGATTTGTCTGCTGGAGGAAGTGATAATACACCGAACACTGGGTCGTATGTTCTCTCATTTGGAAAGGCCGATGACATGAATGATCTTTTAAATGTTATTGGACATCACGATAGATGATTCGGAGTTCTTTTTTTATAATTTGTACTTTTACGTTTTATGTATTCAATTCAGTTCGATTTTTTTTGGATAATAGGAGCCCTAGAGCTAAGCCCTATTTAAATTTATATACATGCAGAATAATTTAAATCTAAGCATCATTAGGCTTTCTAAAGCAGAGAAGAGACGAAGCCGACAAAACTCTTCGAACATCAACCTTCTCAACATCGTGGGTATCTTCAACTTCACCCCATCTCTTCGTCTGCATAACGGTTTCCAAAGTAGCAGCCCTTGCTAAATCATCCAAAGAATAATCAAATTGATCATCTGGTCTGTTCTTTCGCACAACAGCAACTCCACACAATAATGATTTGCATGTTAAGGTTGTTCTCTCTAAAGCTACAAGTTCCCATGTATCCAAAGAATCCAAAAATTTCTTCACCGCATTTCTTGTCTCTTCCGATTGTTTGTTTCCTACCAATCCGGAGACTTCAGTGTCCAATTCCTTTAAAACAATATTTTGCCCATCTTTGGAATACTGTGTAAAGAATTCTTCCATTTCTTTCTTCAAAGGATAATATAACTTTTGCTGCTCTTTTCTTAGTTCCCCCTCACAATCCTTTACTGGTGAAAAGACTAATAATGTATCTGTATCTAGATATTTCAGTAGCAAAGTTTTAATAGTTTCGGGATCACCTATCTTTGCCTTAGCATCCTCGTCACCGTTTGATTTTGCCAAATCAATTGCTCTACAACTTAATGAAGTTAATGTGAGAATGTATGGCCTTACGTGAAGTGATGGTAGCGATTTCCATTCGTTTGTCAACAAATATGCTAAACTCTGCTTTTCTTTTGGAATCTCTAACTTGAATCCCAATGGTGTTTTAATTGTCTTCCCATCAATCATAATTTTATAGACATTAGGTGTCTCTTCGCATGATACTTTTTCCCAAAACCGAGCAAGTCCTCTTTCAAGCCTTTCAGTATCAGAAACAGGTTTTTCTGGCGTGACTTTTGATCCTGTAGACCTTAACTGGGATTGTGTTGAAGTTTGTTCGGATGCACTGGCATATTTTCTAATCAATGTGGGTGTTCTCCGTGAATTAAGGGTAAAAAGTGCTGTCCTTTGCAGCATAAAACGGCTGCCTACCAAGGCATTCTTTGAAACTCTTATTGGAGCTAGCATTGCTACTTCAATAGAATGCGCTTCTGTTGATATTTAAGAGAGGAGTACTGAAGCGTTGGATTGGTGAAGTTAAAGACCGAAACTCGTCCGGTTGAAAAAATGAAAAAATGCCATCCTAAAAAAAAAGGTATTTCGCTACATGTGCAGTGTTGTTCAATGACGCGATATTTTGTTGTGAATGTGTCTACATTTTGAACATTTGGGGATATTATACCTGTAATTTCATACACCTGAACATTCATACCTCTTAATCGATCTTCTAAGAACGATATCTGTAAACAAATCATATATAATAATGCTTATTGTAACTGGAATATACAAATTAATTTCTATCCCACTTGTATTTTTTGGTATAATAGAAACGATTGGAACTCTGAACATTCTTTATTTCAGATCTACGACGAAATATTATAAGTTTCACAGAACATTAATGTCACTAAAAGATCAAACAGCGCATTGTTATAAAATAGATTATTGTATTGCATGATGTTCCAAAAACCAAACTTAGAAATACAGTAAGACAGCTATGTACAGCAAACAGAAATTAATATAAAGTCTATTCAAATATATATAAAATCAATATAATATGATATAGTTATATAAATGATTCATAGTGAATCCAAATTTAACAGCTATCTATATACGTACTTTCTTCTAACGCTAGAGAAATCCCTTGTGAAATTATAAAATCCAAATAGAGAAATCATAATTTTTAGGCGGCCTTTTTTTTTTTTTTTTTTCTGAAAAATTTTATTTGGGATTCGATCAACGGTATGAATGATAATTGTGCAATCATCCAGGTTATTACAACTGGTTACGAAATCAACAGCTGAACATACTGCTTACTTAGATAAAGTCTACCGAATATGGATGGGCAACAGTCTAACAGGCAGCACAGAGGTGCTTCCAATAGGAAGACTGCAAAAGAGAAACTTCACAGTCAAGGCCACAATGCAAAGGCATTTGCAGTTTCTAAACCTGGGAAGATGAGAAGGCAGATTGCAAGATCTAGTGATATGAGAGAGAAGAGATTACATGTTCCTATGGTTGATAGGACACCAGAGGATGATCCTCCACCAGTTATTGTGGCCGTCGTTGGCCCTCCTGGTACTGGAAAAACAACTCTTATCAGATCTCTCGTGAGAAGATTATCAAAAACTACACTTACAGAAATCAAAGGACCTGTTACAGTGGTGAGTGGAAAAAGAAGAAGACTTACTTTTATTGAATGTGCGAATGACATGAATTCTATGATAGATATAGCTAAGGTTGCCGACATGGTGCTTCTTTTGATTGATGGTAATTACGGCTTTGAAATGGAAACCATGGAATTCCTGAATATTGCCCAACATCATGGTATGCCAAAGATGGTTGGTGTGGCAACACATTTGGATCTTTTCAAAAAACAGGCAACCTTAAGAGCATCTAAGAAAAGACTCAAAAAGAGGTTTTGGACTGAAGTTTATCCCGGAGCAAAGCTCTTTTACCTATCGGGTGTTATCAACGGAAGATACCCGGATAGAGAGATCTTAAACTTGACCAGAATAATATCTGTTACGAAATTCCGCCCGTTAAAGTGGAGAAACGAGCATCCATACATGCTGGCCGACAGGTTGGTAGATTTAACTCATCCAGCCCTAATTGAACATGATTCCAAAGTTGACAGAAAAATCGCTCTTTATGGGTATTTACACGGTACTCCATTGGCCAAGGAACATGGCCGAGTTCACATTGCCGGTGTAGGTGACTGCACAATAGCAAATGTTGAAAAACTTCCAGATCCATGCCCAACGCCATATTTCGAGCAGAAGATGGATGAATTTGAAAGAGAGCAAGCTAAAAAAGCAAAAGAACAGGGCTTAGAGGCACCTACAAGAACAAGAAGACACCGAAAGAGACTTGATGATAAAAATAAGATAATATACGCACCGATGTCGGATGTTCGGGGTGTTTTAATAGATAGAGATGCGGTGTATGTTGATGTCGGTAAAGGTGGTGATTCAAATGGAGCAAAGAAAGATGAACTTACCACAAAACTTGTGTCGGATTTGCAGAATGCAGGAGAATTATTGGATTCTAGGGAGAAGAGCCAAAAGCAGAGTGCAATCAGACTTTTCAGTGATGGTCCTAATGTTTCGGAAGAAACTGTGGAAGATGCAGAAGACGATCATATATTAGAAGGCGAGAATGGAAGAAGCAAATTGAGACATGCTAAAGTGTATGAGATTGGGGAAAAGAATGCAGATAGTGTTAAGAACATTGAGGAGGACAAACAAGTGGGAGACAAACCTGCATTTGAATCTGAATCCGAGTTTGAGCTTAGTGAAGATGAAGAAAAAAGTGATTTGAAAAATGAATGGAAGGAAGTTGGTGGGAAATTAAAAAATGTTGAGGTTAAGAAGATCTGGGATATTAATAAGTTGATCTATATGAATAACATAGACCCGGATGATGCGATATTAAGATGGAGAAACGAGGAAGAGGAATTGGACAAAAATGAGGATAGCGATGAAGAATTGATAGCAGATAAAGATGAATTTGAAGGATCTGAAAATGATGGTGAAGACGAAGATAAAGATAAGGGTGACGATGAAGACGAAGATGACTTTTTCCAAAAGAAAAATACAGGTGACGCAAACGAAGAAATCGATACAAACAAAATTGCCTTGAAGAGCTCAGATGAATTACGGGAGGAATGGAAAGAGGAAGGTAGCTCTATGGAGAGATTAAAGGAGCGCTTTTTCAAGTCTGCCAAACAGAGACTAGCAGAAGAAGAAGAAGACGAGGAAGATGGAGATTTTGAAGATTTGGAGGCAGATGAAAACAAAGAAGAAGAAGTTGAAGAGGAGGAAGGAAAGGAAGAAACAGAGGACAATGATTTTGTGGACTTTGATGAGGAAGAGAAGAAGGCAGAAAAAGAAGGAGAAGAGAATGATGATAATGATGATAACGAAGAAGAAGAGGATGTGGATATTAGCAATCTTCCAATCGAGGAACAAAGACTTTTGAATGCGCAAAAGAAGCAGAAGCTTATTGAACAATTTGAAGAGGAAGAAGGAGGAGTGGAAGGAAAAGAAGATAATATATTCACGGAGGAAGATACTTGGTATGAGTTCCAGAAGGCCAAGATGGCCCAGCAACTTGCTATAAATAAGCAAGAGCTCTCTGAACTAGATAATGAGACCCGTGCAAAAATTGAGGGATATTCTGCTGGTTCATATGTCAGAGTGACTATTGATAAAATGCCAATGGAGTTTGTTGAAAACTTTGATCCACACTATCCAATTTTAATGGGTGGGCTTTTGCAGACCGAGGAACGATTCGGATTCCTCAATGTGCGTATCAGACGGCACAGATGGCACAAGAAGATTTTAAAGTCGAATGATCCGCTAATATTATCATTGGGATGGAGAAGATTCCAGACGCTTCCTATTTACACTACTACCGATTCTCGAACGAGGACTAGAATGTTGAAATATACACCAGAGCATGCGTACTGTAATGCAACATTTTTTGGACCGTTGGTTGCACCAAACACCAGTTTTTGTGCAGTTCAGATGGTTGATAAGGACGATACTACTGGATCATTCCGAATTGCAGCTACCGGTGTGGTTGAAGATTTGAATGCGGATGTCGAGATTGTGAAAAAATTGAAGTTGGTTGGTTACCCATACAAGATATTCCGTAACACAGCATTTATCAGAGATATGTTTTCGTCTGCGATGGAAGTTGCAAGATTTGAAGGTGCAGCAATTAAGACTGTTTCCGGAATTAGAGGTGAAATCAAGAGAGCACTTTCAAAGCCGGATGGGTTCTTCAGGGCTACCTTTGAAGATAAGATATTGGCCAGTGACATTGTGATATTAAGATCATGGTATCCTGTTCATGTGAAGAAGTTTTATAACCCAGTCACATCATTATTGCTGAAGAATAAGGAAAATTGGAAAGGTATGAGACTTGTTGGCCAGATAAGGGCCTCGAGAGGTATTAGTACACCAATGAGGAAGGACTCGGCATACAAGAAGATAGAAAGACAAACAAGAAGATTTAACGGCTTGAGGGTTCCGAAGGAGATCAAGGCAAACCTTCCATTCAAGAGTCAAATCCATGAGATGAAGAAGCAGAAGAAGAAAACGTACTTGCAGAAACGTGCAGTTGTTCTCGAAGGTTCAGAAAAGAAGGCAAGAACTTTAATTCAAACGATTCAAACTATTAGAAAGGATAAGGAGGCTAAGAGGAAGACCAAGAAGAGAGCAAAGAACGAAGAGAGAAAGAAGAAATTGGACAAGCTGCAGAGGGAGATGGAAGACAGAAAGAAAACGAGAAAGAAGGAATATTTCAGAGAAAACGGGGGTAAAAGAAAGCTGGCAGCTAGTGAATCTGGTTCTGAGGCTTTTGGAAATAAGAGGAGAGAGTATTAAGTATATATAAGTGAGTTTTAATCTAATACATTTGTACGATCATATACCATAACGGACGGCAGATATCACATTTTGCACTATAAATAATATAATATCCTCGTTGGAAGAACTAAACAAGTTACATACACAGGCGAAACAACAACAGACCGTTAAGAAAAAAGCACATTAAGGTGAGTCAACAAAAAAGGAGGTAGGATGGAGGCAGGTGGTCTTTGTATCAATCAGATGTATTGAGAAAGCCATCTGAAACCCTCAGCATAACCCTGTCTCAACAAAATAGAGCACATGAAGACTTCCACAGGTCTCACACCATTGAGAGGAACTTTTCCCTTACCGGTAGTGTTGTACAAACCCAAAAAGTGTCTGAGCTCATTTTCACTGACGGCTTTTGGAGAATCGATCTTGTTTCCCAAAATGAGGAATGGAACTTTTGCCAATTCATCCATAGCAAATAGAGCATCCAATTCAGCTTTAGACTCTTCAAATCTCTCAGAGTCAGCAGCATCAACCAAGTAAACAATGGCGTTCACCTCAGGGAAATAGTCCTTCCATAGTCTTCTTGCCTGCTGGTGACCTCCCAAGTCAAACGTTGTGAATCTCACATTTCCTATAGATAATTCTTCAGAAGTAGGGTGTAAAGTTGGCTGTAAGGTAGCCATCCTATCATTTTTCAACATATGCAACAACGTAGTCTTACCTGCGTTATCTAACCCAAGGAACAATAGCTTTGCGTGCTTATTCCAAAGGCCAAGTGAGGCCAAAACATCTTGAACTGGAAAATAATTAGGAGAAGTAGTCTGTTAGTACAGATAAACTTTAGCTTAAGATAATATGACAAACAGGAAATGCTGAATCGACCCTACTATAACCTGATTTTCCTCAGTCTAACTTGCATTTGAAAATCTAAAGAAATCTGATGATCTTTTCTTCGTTTTCTTGATCTCTTTGGCGTGTGATCAAACTCGAAGTCAGCCAAACCCATGCGACAATTATTCATATAAAATCCGCTCGGATATAATACTTACACCAATCCCAAATCCACATTTCTTTATGCTATTAAAATTCTATAACTTGATACAGTTCAGTGACTACAAATGCAAAAGTGAAGAGTTTGTTAGAGGGTGAAAAAAGGGGTGATCGCGCCGATCAATACAGAGTTGATAATATGTGCGTTGCGTGATAATGGCAGCTACTTTACGAAAGATAAAAAAAAAGAGAGAAAAAACTACGAAAATAAAAGTGATTGTGGTATGGCATTGACAGCAGCAGTAGAGCCGGTGTACGGATTAAAGTAATCCCTCATACAATATTAGACTATGCATGCAATTATATATTGTGCATACTTGATAGAAGAGAGTATATGCAACTGTGTAAAAGGATAGAAAGACATAAAAACATTATATAACATCACTCTATGACTAGCAGACCATTAATTCCTCTTACCTGAACATATGGCCTCACATAAAGATGTCGAAACAATTGGCGGAACATTTACAAGGCTGTGCATATGAGATTGCAATCTCTCAAGATGACAAAGGATCGAGAGGCAAATAAAGGAAAATAGGACAAAATCAAAGTGGTAATAGATGAGAAGTGGACATTACAGCTAGCTAGACCATCATCAGTGACAGAAAAGCATGTATATTGGTGGCAGTAGAGGTCTTATGTATGTATGTAAACGAATTAGGGGAAAGAGAAAAAAGGACACGAAGCGCGAACGGTGAAAGCATGCTTGCTGTTTAGTGCCAGGAGGCAGTGTTGTATACATTTCTGAGGTCAAACAAAATTTCGATGAAAAAAAAAAAAATAAAACAAAAAAAATTGATCCTGGGAATATTGGCATTGCAGGTGTGTATACAATGAAAATGACATAAATTCTTGAGGCTTCGTTAGTTGAGTATCCTCTTTTAAAAGTCGGGTAATTAGTACAACGAGAATTTGACGATTGTCAAGACCAAGACTACCAGTTAATTGAAGCATCCGCGTGATGAAGCTTGACATCAAGGTATGTATATTAAGATTGTTGAGGGGTGTAAATCATGGTTGTTCATATTTTAACGCGATCAACCCTGCATACCGGTTATTATCTTCAAGAATTGATTATTAACAACAAATTTGCAACTAGAAAATATCCAGCTCACGTTCTGATCGTGTGAAAGGTGTGGATTTCCATCCAACAGAGCCATGGGTGTTGACCACACTGTATAGTGGTAAGGCTGAAATTTGGTCTTATGACACAAATACACTTGTTCGTTCTTTTGATGTGACAAACGTGCCGGTTAGAGCCGGTAGGTTTATTGCAAGGAAAAATTGGATTGTTGTTGGTGCCGATGACTTTCAGGTTCGTGTTTTCAACTATAACACCGGTGAAAAAGTCACACAATTCGAGGCTCATCCTGATTACATTAGATCGATTGCTGTCCATCCATCCAGACCTTTAATTCTTACTTGCTCTGATGACTACACAATCAAGCTCTGGAACTGGGAAAGTAACTGGAAACTTGAGCAAACGTTTGAGGGACACCAGCATTATGTAATGTGCGTTGCTTTCAATCCAAAGGATTCCAACACGTTTGCCTCAGCATGCCTGGATAAAACGGTGAAGTTTTGGTCTCTTGGATCGAAGACACCTAACTTTACACTTACCGCCCAGGATTCGAAGGGATTCAACTATGTTGATTATTATCCACACGGTGACAAACCATACATCATCACTTCATCTGACGACAGAACTGTCAAGGTGTGGGACTATCAGACAAAATCGTGTGTTGCAGTGCTTGAAGACCACTTGTCAAACGTCTCGTTTGCTATTTTCCACCCAGAACTCCCATTGATTATATCCGGATCTGAGGATGCCACGATCAAGATCTGGAACTCCAACACTTACAAACTAGAAAAGACTTTAAATTATCGTATGGAAAGGGCCTGGTGCGTTGCCACCAGACCAAACTCCAGTCTCTTGGCCGTTGGTTTTGATACAGGTCACATCGTTATTCAGTTAGGAAATGACAAGCCTCTAATTTCGATGGATCCGATGGGAAAAATCATATCGTGCAAGCATACAGATGTATATCATGCGGTGATCAAGACATCCGATATTAAGGACGTTTCAGACGGCCAAGTGATTCCACTTTCCCAAAGGGAGATGGGAAACATGGAGTTCTATCCATCGAACCTTGTGCATTCTCCAAATGGCCGTTTTGTTGCCGTTACCGGTGATGATGAGTACATACTATACACGGCATTGGCATGGAGAAACAAGACGTATGGCCAGGCTCTTGACTTTGTATGGGGCCAGGACTCGAACTACTACGCAATTAGAGAATCGAAGTCCAGCGTGAAGTTGTTCAAGAACTTCAAAGAGAAGACCACTGGAGTTATCGATCTCGTTTATGCGGCAGACAAAATATTTGGAGGTGCTCTGCTCGGCATTAAATCCGAGGGCTTTGTCTCTTTCTATGACTGGGAATCCGGTAAGTTGGTTCGTAGAGTCGATGTTGCAGCAGATGATGTTATATGGTCTGAGAATGGTGAGCTAGTGCTCATCATTTCGGATGGCACTGCCTATGCATTGGCATTCAGCAGGTCTGCGTTTGAGGAAAAACTGGCCGAAAATGCCATTGACCCAGAAGAGGGGGTTGAAGAGTCATTTGAAGTGCTATACGATGTTGATGATCAGATTGTGTCTGGACGTTGGGTGGGCGATGTATTTCTTTACACCTCCTCAAACAACAGGCTTAACTACCTTGTTGGAGGCTCGATAACCAACGTTGCACACTTTGACAGGCAGATGTATCTTTTAGGGTATCTTGCACGTGACAATCGCGTTTACGCCGTTGATAAGGAGCTTAACCTCGTCTCGTACTATCTTTCACTTGCTGTGCTTGAGTATCAGACCGTGGTTCTACGCGGTGAGCTTGAAGAGGCAGACTCTCTTTTAGAGAATATAGATGAAAAGGATTTAAATAAGGTGGCGCTCTTCTTAGAGCAGCAGGGCTACAAGGATAAGGCACTTGAGGTTTCGAATGATCCAGACGAAAGATTCGAGTTAGCATTGACCACATTGAAGCTCAATTTGGCAGCAGAGATTGCAGAGGAGTCTTCAACAGCACACAAATGGAAGAAGTTGGGTGATACTGCGCTTTCGAACTGGAATGTCACATTGGCTGAGAAGGCATTCAAAAATTGTGCTGACTACCAATCGTTGCTTTTGATCTACACGTCAACAAACGACGGGGAGGGTTTGAAGCAATTGGCAAAAGATGCCGTGGATGCAGGAAAATACAACGTGGCATTTTCAGCTGCTTGGGCTGCAAAAGATTTGAATTCATGCACGAAGATTCTTCAGAAATCCGGAAAGTTCCCGGAGGCAACTTTGTTGAGCATGGTGTACACAAAGGATGCAGGAAAAGTCAGCGATAACGTCAAGCTATGGAAGAAGAGCTTAGTTGAAGGTGGGGAGCAGAAGTTATCTGAGAGGATATGTGACCCGGTGGAGGATGAGGATATGTTCCCTGATCTTGATGACAGTGGGGAAATTTCCAAGCAGACAGAGATAGAGGTGGAAGAGGAGGCTGCTGATGATGATGAGAAGGAAGAAGAGGTGGAAAAAGACAATAATGAACAGCACGGGGAAGATGATCACAAACCAGAGAATGGACCGAGCAGCAAGGGAGATGACAAGGAAGCAGGTAAGACTGACTGAATGATCAGACTACTGAAGGTAAATTCAGGCTGGTTGGATTCCTTTATCTACCGGCCTGCTTATTATGCTATATGTATTCAAAAAAGAAATAAAAAAGAAAAGCCGGTTCTCTTTACGTTTTGATTTTCAACCACGTTTTATACTCTGAGTTATGTGTATGAGCTTTAGTTTATTAGGAAAGAAAGTGTGAAATATGTACAGAGAATGTAAATAGATACAAGTTGAAGACGGTGTGCTAAGCTTTGCGGAAGACCATTAACTTGTCAACATAGTAGCTCTTTTTGCCCAAACAAACAAAATAACACTCCTTAGACTCACGCCGGCAGGCCGAAGGTTTGAAACGTTGCACTTTGTGAAATACAACTTTAAGTCTTTGCTCCAAGTACTTGTCTTGCACACCGGTGAAAAATTTGATAACGAGCTTTCCGTTTTTCTTGAGGAGATCAATTGCCACGATGAGGGCAGCATCACAGAGATCCATTGACATCTCGTGATCTCTGACTGCAAGGCCAGACGTATTGGCCATCCTAGCATATGGAATGTTAGTAGTTTTACTTGCATAACCTGTAATTTGTAAAAAAGGTGCATACATATCGCTTAGGACCACATCGACGGGCCAATTTTTGGCTTCCTCAAGGTGCTTCTCTTGCTCTGAATCCACAGGTTGATCGGATCCTGGTGATTTATCCTGTGGACTGCTATAAGTGTCAATAGATGCTGAATTGGCTCCTTGGATAGTTCCCTCCGTAACTGTGAGCTTTTTACCGCCAACCGTGGTTATTTCCACATCTTCGAATTCCTCCATCATGCTCTTATTGTCCTTTTTTTGAAAGAAGTTTCTAATATTTTCGTGCGTCCGCTTGCTTAGGATATTTGCTTGCATTGAGGAAACGCCTCTGGGTGGCTGATATGGTAAGATGTCGACACCCAAAATTTTGGATTGTCTTGGACATTTATCCAAAGCCACTTGGTTCCAAGCACCGGGCGCTGCTCCAAGATCAACAACATTTAACGGCACCCCTCCCGGACTGTGAAAAAGTTTGAACTGCTGATCTATTTGTAAAAGCTTGAAGGCTGCTCTAGACTTCAAGTTTTCATGCTTGGCTTCTCTACTATAAATATCATTTTTCTGCCTTCTAAGCCATCTTTGCGACGATCCAGATGACTTATACCGTGCAAATAATCGGAAAAACGGTGCGTTCCGTATTATATCAGGCCTTAATAGTGGGCCAATTAAAGAAACATACATGATTTCGACCGATGTGTGTAACTTGAGATGATGGACGATAACCTCAACGTTGAGAATGACCAATGTTCTTTATTCGACTTCTAAAAAAAAGAGAACGGCCTGCTGAGTTTTAACTCATTGGCTGTGGCGTAAGGAAGAAAAATCAAGAGGAATTGGCAATATATCGATACCAACTACAGGAATACTTTTTGCTTGACGTACATGATGATAGCTCACAAAAACGTTCCATACCTATTATTACCAGATTTATATATCTTATCTATCAAAAAATATCACGTGACGACATTTCAGGGTATGATACCCTAAATTGAATGAGAAGAGGTGCGGGAAAAAAATTCAGGTGAAAAAAAAAAAAAAAAAAACGAAGTTCAAAAATAATGTTAGCCTTCCCGATTCACCTCCTCCACAATCTTATCCTGAAACTTTCATACCCTCCATCTATCAAGAATAGAAGTCGAAACAAACAGATCATAACATCTGCACTACCTAATCTTAGGGAGACCGAAAATTCTGATTAATAAAAATGTCTAAGGTTTCGAAACAAACTGTTAGAGAGTCTGTTGATACTTTGCTCAAGTACTCCAGAGAAACCAAGAAGAGAAACTTCTTGGAGACTGTCGAGTTACAGGTCGGTTTGAAGAACTACGACCCTCAGAGAGATAGACGTTTCTCTGGAACTTTCAAGCTGCCAAATGTCCCAAGACCAAACATGACCATCTGCATTTTCGGTGATGCTTTCGATTGTGACAGAGCTAAGGGTTTGGGTGTCGATGCCATGTCCGTCGATGACTTGAAGAAGTTGAACAAGAACAAGAAGTTGATCAAGAAGTTGGCCAAGAAGTACAACGCTTTCATCGCTTCTAACTCTTTGATTAAGAAGGTTCCTAGATTACTCGGTCCTCAACTTTCTAAGTTGGGTAAGTTCCCAACTCCAGTTTCCCATCAGGAAGACTTGGGTCAGAAGGTCAGTGACGTCAGATCCACCATCAAGTTCCAGTTGAAGAAGGTCTTGTGTATGAATGTCTGTGTCGGTAACGTTGATATGGAGGAGGACGTTTTGGTCGCTCAGATTCTCTTGGCTATCAACTTCTTGGTTTCTTTGTTGAAGAAGAAGTGGCAGAACGTTGGTTCTTTGGTCATCAAATCTTCTATGGGTCATCCATTGAGATTGTACTAAGGGGCTTTCTCTCTAATTTTTTTTTTTTTTTTTAGCTAGAAGTTCAATACATTGACGTATTTCTCTCTTAGATGATGTAAATACTGTATATTCTGCCCTTGATGATAAGCGATATAGCAGTTAATGGGGGTATGCTGTATCAATATTTGTTAGCCAATCAAATCGTTCGAAGGCGGTGCAAAAGTATTTTAATGTAGGAAGGAGTTTGAAAGAAAAAAATATAGGGAAGGGGGAACGAGTCGCAAATGTATAGAATGGTAATATACATGCAACATAACATCGGAGCTGGCTAATATATTGGAATAGAAAGGGAGAAATAAGTGTATAATACTTGTTTAAGCGAAGATACATGCTTGATTCAGAGAAGAATAGCGGAAAACGCGAAGATTCAGAGGTAATATCCATATCGGATACTTCTAGTGATAACGAAGAGGATGGAAAAAATGAGAGGGAATCGAGATCAGTGGAGGCGAAATCAGCGTTGGAATTTGCCGAATCAGTGATAATGGATGAGGAAATATTAGACGATTTTAGTTCTGATACAGATGAAGGTATAGATGCTCCGAGTTCTAGCAATAAAGGTCAGACTGAATCCAAGAAGGATTCAAAGGTGAAACATGTTGAATCCAAGCCAAGCTTACGAGAATTGTGTGCATCTGCAGCCGAAAAAAGGCAGATTGTGGCAAAAGAAGAGGATGAAAGTGCGAAAGTTGGAAATGCCAACACTGAACGTGAACAAGCTACCTTGAAAGTGAAACTAGAAGATAGTTCAAGACTTCATAGCTTGAAAAGATCTGGTGGTAGCAACGGAAACAAAACAAAAAGACCGCATATTGAAAGAACAGGTGTAAATTCAAATAGTAAGGAACCACACGAGCTACGTTCACCTATTCACTTGATCAGCAATCCAGAATATTGTGATGTGTACTGTAAGAATGGTAATAAGGATACGGTGTCAATGACGGACATGATGGGGTCAAAGACGCTTGTGAAGACATACCAGTTCAACTTTTTGATTGATGCCACATTTCTCTTGCAATACATCAAGGCGGATCCAAGAAACTTGGAACTGATACTCATTGGACACAAAGATGAGCAACATATGTCTGTTAATTCTGAAGATCACCACCGATATAGGATAAAGATGGTCGATGCGACAAAGAGGTTGGGACATTATGGCAGTCATCATACAAAGATGATGGTGAACATGTTTCGGGATGGAACATGCCAGATAATCGTGCACACCATGAACCTTACTGTCACAGATTACACTTTACAGACACAAATGTGCTGGATGTCTCCAAAACTTCACAAATGTTCAAGCAAGGATCAAGCAGAAAGATACAAGGGGGAGGGGTTAGATTCAATAAAGGACGTGGGTGACATTTTCAAAAACGATTTTCTCGCGTACTTGTCGACTTACGAACTTCCGGAAACAGATGCCCTCATCAAAGAGCTACAGCCCTATGATTTTACAGGTATAGATGTGCAATTCGTTGCATCATCCCCAGGAAAATACGAGCTGATAACAGAGCGACTGGATTATCCAATGGAGTATTACGGATCCGAGGCCGAAATGTTTGGCTTTGGAAAACTCTATGATTATCTTAAAATCTATGGTTTGACGTCATTGTGGGGCAGATTCATAGGGCAGACGTCTTCAATCGCTTCACCCTTTGATAGGAAGAAGTCGAACATATTCACACATCTTCTAATATCAATTGCTATGGGATATGGAAGGCTTGTTCTTGAACCTAGCACATCGTTCGACATAAAAGATCGTGGCATGTACCCGATGATAATATGGCCGACTCTAAAAGAGGTGCTGCAGGCGAGCGGTTCAATTTTATCAGGATATGCACTTCATTACAGAAACACACGCTGGAGAAATTATAGGGGCAACGAGTACCAGGACAAACAGTTGAGGAAGTACTTCTTTAAGTGGTCTTCAGTAGCTGCCAGCCAGCAGTCTAAGGCGGGAAGATCCCACCTTATGCCACATTGCAAAACGTACTGTGTCACTGAGGACAATCTGCAAACGATAAAGTGGTTTTTAATGACTTCGGCAAATATGTCCACACAGGCATGGGGGAGACCAGAGGTGAGTGCGAATTACTTTAAGGCATACAAGTACACTTTAGGAGAGAGATTAAAGTTTAACATTGCGTCTTACGAGGCTGGAATACTAGTTAATCCGAAGACGCTAAAAACAAGGTCGATCGACGCAGGAAAGGAGGTAGTGTTAGTTCCAACTCTTGGGCAGGATACCGTTCCTAAAGAAAGGGTTGAACAGTCACCAAACGACAAACAGTTGCTTTATCCGGTGAGAATACCGTACGATATTCCATTACAAAAGTACACGGACGAACAGCCATGGACAACAGGCGTGTTAGAGGGAAATAACAGGTAGGTGAATCTACGAACGACAGAAAAGAAGGCTATATTGTAACAGGATATTAGAGATCGAGGGGTAGAAACAGAGTGGAAAGAAGGGAGAGAACGAAAAAAGAGAGAGAGAGAGAGAAATGTAACAAATAAAGAAAAAGCAAAGAACTGAACGTCTATATCTATCGTTTCTTGTTGGTGTAGAAGATTCCACACATTGAGCTCATGAAAGCAGACCAGCAGCAACTCAACGAGTAATCACTTTGGTCCAGATAGTCGGTAAAGCAATGTCCGAAAATGTATTCGTGGCATTCGCTGTGCTCTCTGTGGTATCCTTCCTCCTGGCCAGACTTTTTGTCTGGATCCTGCTTGTCAACTAAAGCTGTTTCTGGATCCTTCTGGGGCTCTGGCTGCGTCATTTGTGTTTTTTCCTCGTTTGCAGGCTCCTTCTGTTCCTTGCCATTCTCAGCCTTTGGAATATCATCAGCGACCTTGGCAACATCACTGGTATCGTCGTCAGCAGGAATTTTTGCTTTAACAGGGTTACCTGCCTCCACAACATCTGCTTTGGCTTCAACATCATTCACTTCCTGCTTTGACTGCTCCGGCTTTGCATTTAACGGCTTTGTGTCGAGTGGCTTGGTGCTCAAGGCTTCATTTGCAACATCTGCCTCAGTGCTAGTTTTATCAATTTTTTCCTCCTCCTTCGTCTCTGTAATGGTTGCCTGGGGTGTCAACTCATTATCCTCAATATCACCACCTGCACCTTCTATAGCTTGGCCATTTTCACCGAACTCGTTCTGCTGGTCAGCTGCTGGCGGTATGAAACTTCCTCCACTGTTTATTGAAGAATTATCACTGACATGGGACTGGGCATCTGCAAAAGCAGCAGAATTAAAGGTTGAGAATGTTGACGCTGAATCCGTCCGGACGAGTTTAGTTGGCATAATATGGTCAGAGCCTGGGGCGATACGTGATTGATGTGGTCAATGGTATGTACCAAAACGAAAATTGTGTACACAATTCGGAAATGGAACAAAAAATGAAAGGGAAAATAATTTACAAATATAAACCACAAGGGTAAACATCACCCTCGATGAGGCTTTCTCAAATATCTTGATACGTGCACGCAGTATCTGTTCATTTCTTCGTACGATTTTTTTATTTTTATTTAAATTATTTTTATTTTTGTTTTCATTTTTATTCTTAATTTTATTTTTTTCTCTGCGTTTTCGTTCTTGCCGCACCTCGATATTCTTGAGATAATGCACTTGATGTAGCGATCAAGGTAATTCAATTAATTTCGTATCCTAATAAGGACTGGAGTTAGATGAGCGAGTGATCCGCTCAAATCAGCGGGTAATGTCCTTACTCTTCCGTAAAATAAATTCAAAGCTTATTAAAACTAATTTTTACTGTTAGATAGAATAACTACCATTCCATGTACTATTAATAAGCGCCGTTTAATGAAAAGGGCTAGAAAGTAAAAAAACTAACTTTAATTAGTCCATTAATTGGCTTTGCCACGGCCTTTTCAGTTATCTAAACGTTAGACAAACTTACCACTTCGTGATTTAACCGAAATATTTATGCTCATACTAGGCCATTTAGTTTCCTGAAAATTGTATGTGGATATTCAATTGTTTCTTCCAATTTAATGCAACTTATATGTATAGCCTATGGTTAGGGATTTTTCGAGGTAAAAAATTTCAGATCTGAAAAAAAAAAAAAAAAAAAAAAAATTCATGCCCCATCTTTCAACTTGTATTCACCACTAACCTTCAATACAGGCCTAACAAATAACAACATACACTTGATACAAAACACATATACAAAGAATGGCGAAAAAAAAGAATCCAGCAGAAAACAGGAAGTGGAAAGTGCCAAGAGGCCCAAAGAACACACCTCATAAAAACAAAAATCTGATCGGCTTGGGAAGAACTATAAGGCATGCGAAATTAAAGAAGAATGAGGGATACTATTTGCCTTCAGGAGAATTACGGTTCACAACAGAACAACACGTTCCAGACTCAGAGGGTTTGAGGTCGGTCACTCAGGAAAACGCATTAGATGAGTTTCTTAGTACCGCAGAATTACAGGATAAGGAATTTGCAGAGGGCAAAACCTCAGGAATAAAAGTGGTCAAAGTGAATAATCAAGTGGTACAGAATTCTGATTACAATCCTTATTTGTTGACAAGCAAGCAGGAGATTGAGAAATTCAAGATACAGGCAGCACATAGAGATGAGTTGACAATTCCAAGGAGACCAAAGTGGGATAAGTCCATGACAAAGTTCGAGCTTGATAAGAGAGAAAGAGATGCTTTTCTTGAATGGCGGAGACATTTGGCAGCTCTCCAACAGGATAATGACTTGCTTTTAACACCATTCGAGCGGAACTTGAACTTGTGGAAGCAGCTTTGGCGTGTAGTTGAGAGATCGGACTTGGTTGTTCAAATTGTGGATGCCAGAAATCCTCTTCTTTTCAGGTCGTACGACTTGGTGAAATATGTTAAAGAACAAGGGTCTGGAGCGAAGAAGAATCTTCTTCTGGTGAACAAAGCAGATCTTTTGACCCTTTCGCAAAGAAACGCATGGGCCAGATATTTCAGCGAGCATGGAATTGCTTACACATTTTTCAGTGCGGCAAAAGCCAACGAGATTATCGAGAAGCAACGTGAAGAAGAGGATATGCAAAGACTTACCGAGGAGGTGTCCGGTAAGAAGAATAAGCAGACAGAGGAGAATGAGTTAGATGAGTTGGATAACTTGGGTGATGAACTTGATGACGAAGAAAAAGCGGAATTGGCAAAGATCAAAGAAGAATTAGCAGAACTTGACGGCTCGGATGATTCAGAAGAAGAAAATGAAGTTGAAAGTGCTGAAGAGGTGGAACTGACTACAAACATTCTTACCGTTGAAGAGCTTGAGGCATTATTTTTGAAAAAGGCCCCTGGACCTTTTGTGGATCCTACAACGGGGAAACCAAGAAGGGCACAAATCGGACTTGTTGGATATCCGAATGTCGGTAAATCATCTACCATTAATGCGTTAGTTGGATCAAAAAAGGTGTCTGTTTCTTCAACTCCAGGTAAGACTAAACATTATCAAACGATAATCTTGTCTGACAAGGTTCTTCTCTGTGATTGTCCAGGTTTGGTTTTTCCCAACTTTGCTTACACGAATGCGGAGCTTGTTTGCAACGGAGTTTTACCAATTGATCAGCTTAGGGAGAGTACGGGACCAGCAGAGTTGGTTTCTAGGAGAATACCAAAATACTTTTTGGAAGCATTGTATGGAATTAAGATAGACACATTATCGCCAGATGCAGGAGGAAACGGAATTCCTACAGCCAGGGAACTGTTAAATTCGTATGCTAGGGCACGAGGCTACATGACCTCGGGTTATGGTTCTGCAGACATCAACAGGGCAGCAAGATACATCTTGAAAGATTATGTGAGTGGCAAACTCTTGTATGTGGATCCACCACCTCACGAAGATGGATCTAGAAGGCCGGAGGCAGAATGCAAGGCTTTCAATAAGGAATTGTATTCGTTGAAAAACCTCCCGGAGCATCGTCAACAGCAGGTTCTCTCTGCTATCCAGGAAAAGGGTATTCCTGCTGATAAATTCGATTTGGCCAAGGATTTCGAAAATCTTCATATTACAGAGTCGGGACCACTAACCGACTCACGGATACCAGCAAAGTCCAGAAAGGAAATGCTGGCACAAAAGGAGGCTGCTCTTGATTTGGATAAAGAATTCTTCCAGATGAGTAACGTGCGTGGAATCCGGAGTGATCCATTCCATGCGAAAAAGCAGTCTTCTGGAGGGAAGAAACACAACAAAAAGAACAAGAAAAGTATGAAGAAGGAAAGATTGAGAGTTTAATGCAAGTATACTGATCGTCGTTTGTCCTCTTTTCTAGAAGAACTGTAATGTGATCTTTTCTGACAGCATACGTGAGGAGTATGCACATATACACATAGTCTATATACATATATCTTAAGATACATTCTGAAAAAAATAATGAGAGACAGTCATGCTTTTGGTCTAGTTGAACCCTTCACTGCCAATTTCCTGGTGGATCGCATCAATCTCCTTATTGAGGTCCTTTAAGTTATCATCCAATGCCTGTAGGTCATCAAACTTACGCTGCTTTTTGTATCTCTCGTGCAAATTTTCGATTGTGTACTTCTGTTCCATCAGAACCATGAGCTTCTCTCTTTTTAACCTGATCTCTTTTAACGTTAACTTCTTTGCATCACTGCTTGTAACATTTCCCTTGGCTTCTTTTTGCCTAGCTTTGAGCAGCTTTTCCTCATTGATCTTCTTCTTCTGGATACTTCTTAGTCTTGGCATATTCTCTTGTATGTAGCCAATCATCATAGCCTGCAAAGACTCACAGATTCGAATCTCACTTTGGCCGTCATCACCGCTTTTCTCCATCTGCTTGGTTCTTTGGCCAAACTGTTTCACCATCTGCTCAATTTGTGAGAAGTAGTTTATAAGTTTCGAGTCATCGGTACCTTTTTTTACGTTATCTATCACACCAGTCAAAGCTCTAAACTTCGTGTATGTCAAAACAAACTCGCTTCTTGCGAGCCTGATTTCATCTCTGTGGGAAAGCCGCTTACCAAACAACACACGTTTGCATTTAATGCACATTCTTATGGACATGCTTTTTACCGTTGAACTCTTGGGAAACTCGGCATCCAAGTTTCTGCTGTTGCTTACTTCGTCTGGCAAAGTAATGTCAAGCAGTTGGGCAATTATATCAATTGGAACAGCCATAGAACAGCCCAGATTGACATCATCACAAACTGCGAGGCCACAAATTCGACAGTGGTGCCGTCGGAGAAAGAATGTAAACTTTTTATGGCATACACTACATGCATTACTGGATGAACCCTCATTCCATGGTACCAACTCCTTTTCCCGAACAACATACTCGTTATAGCTCATTTTGCCATCATCAACCATTTTCAGGTAATCCACAAGCTTAAAAAGCCGATTTTCAAGGTTCAAATTGCTCAAACTCGACAGATCTGACTTTGTACTTCGGATTTTCCTATAGGATGAAGTGAGATCATGTTCTTTTCCTGTATTTGGCTGATTCCAACAGGGTCGCCCCGTAAAACATTCTATACACACACGGCACCACAACCCATGGGTCGGATCACTCTTGAGCTCCTTGTTGAGCTTCATCCTGTACATGGTATGCCAATCGCAGAAAAGCTTACCACATTTTCGACAGTTTACCAGGCCATTTTTCAACCCAAGTTTCCTATTGCAGTGTGAATATTGGCAATAATCGTCACCTGTAGATTTTTGCCAGTGCGATCTCGGTATGGAGATCTTTCTCTTTCCTGTCTTCGGCAATATTTCACTGTTTAAAGAGGTGCTACTAGAATTTGGGTTACTGCTTCTAGCGGACATATTTCCTTCGGAAGAACCAATAAAGCTCTCGATAATACTTTTCTTCACCCAATTGCCAAGATCAGCCTGAATTCCAATGGTTTCAGGCCCATCCTTCTTATCTTCCACTATTTCACCCGAATCCCCACTATTATCACTATCTAAAGAATGCTCATCATCCAAATGCTGGTTCAATTGCGTCAGAGTAAGCATTTTCTCCGAGCAAATGGGACATAGAATCTCAGTGCTGCCTTGCATATCGGACACATGACTTTCTATAGTGCCGATATTTGCCTTTGCCTGCTTTATAGTACCTTCATCATTATTGTTATCAACCCTGTCATCTGAACTACTTCCAACATTACTTTTCTTTCCACTAACCGAATCACTATTCTGAACACCAAGAACTCGCCGCTTGATCATTAAAGTTACGTATGTGCTGAAGGAATAAACTCCTTTACCAATGACCTTTTTTCCAATATGTTGAATCTCTTGCAAATATGAGGAGGCAACTGATGCCAAGGAATAAATTTAGAGCTGGGAATCAATTCAAATCTCGACTTTTTTTTTCAAAAAATTGATGCATACCCGCGCTACGATTGATAACAACAGTGCCTGCTATCGCAGATACATGCAGAAAGATTACATACACGGTTTAATCGGATTCATATACTAAGAATATAACAACAAACAAAGAAGAAAAATATAAAAAGCAGATCGTAATAAGACTATGCATGGCTCATAATAGCGGCAGTAAGGTGATGATAGAGAAAAAAAAATGAAAGGAAAGGAACTAATGAATCAGCTACGAAGGAATGTCATCAGTTGTTACCACACATAAGGGGGGGGGGGAAGTGCTTTGTATCCATTAAAAAAAGCAGCAAGTAATGACATCTTCGGTAAATGCATGATTCATATGAGAACTATGGCAAGAAGACAAGCAAATGGGGAAAGGGGAAAACAAATAAAAAGGATAAAACTGACTGCTTGTCTCCTCAGCAACAACAACATCATAATACACAAGGGAGATGAGTACATATATCGACACATCCGCCTTTTTCCCACACATCACACTGCCCACTTTCACGTAATAATTTGGACAAGCTGGTCACTGCTCGTTATGCGAATCCAACAACTCCTCATGGGTGTATGGAGTAAAATCATCAAGAGAGAAACCGAGATCTTCAGTGCTCCGGCTCCATTTCCAGTCGGGCACCAAACGATGAACAAGCTCAGGTTGTACACTTAGCTCACGCTTGGTGAAGTTGAGAAGATCAGGAATGTTAATCTCGTTGTCAAGTTTGAAATTCCTGTAGTTAGGCAGCACCATAGAGGCGTTTTCTTGCTGCCTGAAGATGTCAAAGGCCTGTGAGCTCATGGCTTCAGCAGCAGTAAGCCTTCTAACGGGTGAGTACTCAAGCACTGCAGCGAGCAAATCCACAACTTCGGTGTCGATACCTTTTAAGATTTTGTGGAGTGGTATAGGTTTGATTGTAGGGAATTTATGATCCATGTAGTTGGGGTTCATGGACTGGATCTCCTCCTTGGAAGGTGTTCCGAGTATTTTTATGATCTCCACAAGCTGGTCAATACCGGATTCGCCCGGGAATAACGGCTGTCCCAAGATGAGTTCGGCTATAACACAGCCGGCAGACCATATATCAATCTTGGTTGTGTAGTTTCTTGCCCCAAATATGAGCTCAGGTGCCCTGTAGTACCTGGAGCAAATATACGAAACACTGGGCTGCTTAGGGTCCAAGATCTTGGCAGAACCGAAGTCACAAAGCTTGAGAATACCCCGAACGGGGTCTATTAGAAGGTTCTGTGGCTTGATGTCCCTGTGGCAGATTCCAAGAGAGTGTATGTAGTTTAGAGACCTGAAAAGCTGGTAGGAGTAAAGTTTGACCTCGAATAGCGGCATAGTTCTCCGCCTCGATATGTACCAGTGGCTTGCATTGTATAAAGTCTCAGGAACGTACTCCAATATGAGGTGGAGGTATACCTCATTCTTGTCGTTGGTTTTATAGAAGTAGTAGAGCAAATTCACGATATTTTGGTGCCGAATAACGCGCATGATCGCCAGCTCTCTGTTCTTAAACCTTCTATCCTGGAGGACTCGTTTGATGGCTGCCCGGCGGTTGTCCGGCAAGATGTTGATTTGGTAAACATAGCCAAAAGACCCATGTCCCACCATTGCACGCTGAGAAAATCTGAGCTTAAATGGAAGATCATTATGTCCATCATGTGCATCTTCTTCGAACGATTGTAACACGGGTCCAGGAAAAGCCGAAGGATTAACTCTTGAGGGATGCCCCAAATGGCCCTGTCCAAAATGCTCTGAGTGGTTAGCCATTATATCACTGTGATGACTCTTTTCAATATATATGGATGTTGAGACGGTTGGAGCAAATGAGTGGCTGCAGATGATATATATATATATATATGTAAATGTTTATAGCCGCCTTCAAGTCTGCGTATTTTTTTTTAGATTTAGTATTCCTCCTTCTTCTAACGGGTTCTTTCGAGTGAATACTTGTGTTTCGATGGAAGAAAAAAAAAGTCGATGAAGATTAAAGTTGGACTTTGTTGCTTTCGAGTTTGCGGGGGACAGGAAATTGTTCTTTATTTTTATTTTTCCTGATATTTATTTTTTTTTGTCCTTGGTTTCCAAGATGGACGAAAGCAGGAGTTTTTTCTCTTGAAAAAGGACGATCAACACAAACAAACAATTGAAGGTTGCAAAAAACAAATTAGAAGTAGATCAATCGATATCACTTGTTTAAAGAAACGGGAGAATATCCGGGCGTCAAAGTGAAAAGAAAACCGGTACAAACAAGAAAAATAAAGGAAACAAAAAATCTCCAGTAAAGCAAATAAAGTAGAATTAGACGACAAAAAAATAAATGTGATTAAGTCTCCTAAGTCTCCTCTCTGCAGAGGAGAGAGGCCCGAAGAAAAAAAATGTCAAATCAAAAAATGAAGAGAGAGAATCCGGTCAGATGGACCGAAAAAAAGTTTGAGGGACGGCTTTAACAAAATGATTCAGACTGCCAATAGCTAGATTTAGATTAGTGTACACAAACAGGCTTGATAATGGCAACAACAATACTGTTTAACGCTACATAGATGAAGATGAGCGACTAGATGATACTTCCACTGTAAGCAGATCTTGCTTGTGGGTATGCTTGGTGGATTTAAGCGCCGGAATTTCATCTCATGATTTGTTAGGAGGACTTTTTCTTGCTCGAATCATAATCGTGCCATCAATCTTTTTTTTCCCCCTTAATGCACCTATACGGATTAACTTTTCTCATGCCACATGATCAGGATGTACAATGAATGCTTTCAAAAATGCTGAGACTTCATGCATGCAGAAATATGAGTAATCTGCTAGTATTAGGGCTACTTGAAAGGGGAAAACATAATTTGGCTGAATAATTCACATGTGGATAATTACTGCCCGGGTCACCATCAACTGAAGAGTAATTTTTTCTTCATCGAGAGAGATTTCATGCTTCCCCGCATTTTTTATATTTCGTGAAATATTGCTGATTTTGCTGCGTTCGCAATATTTCAGAATGGTGGGGGCCATAGATACACTTCAAAAACCATTTTGCTACTTTGACAAGAAACGAAACCAAAGCCGGACTACCAAGGATTAAAGCAAAGCCTAAATTTAGCTTAAATTGTCGTATATTGATACGTTGTTTAGATGTTCGCCAGAAAAACGCGATTTGCGCATCAGAGAGACGAAATAAAACCAGGAAACAGAATAGGAAGGGAAATCAAAAAAAAGTATAGTGTAAAGAAAAAAAGAGGTAAAGATAAAATCTCGTGCGTTAAAGCTCGTAAAGTCATGCCTTAAATGTCATCACTCAGAAGTTGATTGGGTTACCAAAGACAGTCATGGCACCTTCCTTGAAAGCCTCGGAAAGCGTTGGATGAGCATGGCAGACTCTGTAGATGTCCTCGCATGAAGCACCGTACTCAATGGCCAAGTTTGCCTCTGCAATCATCTCACCGGCATTAGGACCGATGATGTGGACACCGAGGACTCTCTGGGTCTTGGCATCAGCGATAAACTTGACGAAACCATCAATGTCCTGGACAGTCTTTGCTCTGGAGTTGGCCAAGAATGGGAACTTGCCTGTCTTGTACTCAACACCGGCCTCCTTCAACTGCTCCTCGGTCTTTCCGGTCCAGGCGACCTCTGGGTGGGTGTACATGACGGATGGAATATTGTCGTAGTTGACGTGGCCGAATCCGGACTTCATGTACTCGACAGCGGCGATACCTTCATCCTCAGCCTTGTGGGCCAACATAGGACCGAAGGTGCAGTCACCAATGCAGAAGATGTGAGGCACCTTGGTCTTGTAGTCGGAGTCGATCACCACACGGCCCTTTTTGTCGAAGTCCAAGCCGAGCTTCTCGACGTTCAAGCCCTTAGTGTATGGCTTTCTGCCGACGGCAACCAACAACACATCGGAGTCGATGGACTCGGTCTTGCCGGACTTTCCATCCTCGTACTCAACCTTGACGGTATCCCCATTTCTGGTACCCTTGGTGACCTTGGCACCAAGCTTGAAGTTGAGACCTTGCTTCTTGAGGATCTTCTGGATGTTCTTCGACACCTCAGCGTCCATTCCGGCACCTCCAATGGACTTCTGGAACTCCAAGATGGTCACCTTGCTTCCCAATCTGTTCCACACGGTACCCATCTCCAAACCAATGATACCGGCACCGATAATTGTCATTGTCTTTGGGATCTCCTTGAGGGCCAACGCACCTGTCGAAGTCACAATTCTCTCTTCGTCGATCTTGATGCCTGGGAATGGTGTACTCTCAGAACCAGTGGCGATAATGATGTTCTTGGCCGACAAAACAGCCTCTTCGCCACCCTTGATAGGGTCAACTTTGACGGTGTGCTCGTCAATGAACGATCCGTTACCCTTGTAGTACTTGACACCGTACTTCTTGAACAACATCTCAACACCACCTGTAAGTTGCTTGACCGCCTTGTCCTTCTGCTTCATGATGTTGCCCAAATTAGGCTTCACTTCGCCCGGAATGTCAAGTCCACGCTCTGCACCCTCTTTCTTCACACGGTTGTAGAGACCCGAGTTGTAAAGAAGCGACTTCGATGGAATACATCCCACGTTCAAACACGTGCCACCGAGTGCACCTCTTTTTTCTATACATGCAGTATCGAAACCTAACTGCGAGGCCTTGATGGCGGCAACGTAACCACCTGGACCACCTCCAATGATAACCACATCATGCGATTCTGTAGTGAAAAAACGAGTGGAAGAAATGTGATTGTTAGTACTAGTCAGGCATGAAAGATGCAGCTTGAGGATTATGACTCAATCGCTGCCGGGTGAGAGGGGAAAAATATATATATACATACTCTTTGCAGCCTCGAATGCCACTCTGGCTGAGGAAAAGAACCTTTTCTGGGAGAGTCTAAACATTTTTTTGTTTGTTTGTGTTTAATTAATGGTGCGAAATATATGGTGCCTGCTGACGAGCTATAATTGATAATATGTCAAGACAAACGAAGAATACACAGCAAAAATTGTCTCTGTCGGTTAGATAATCGACTCAATTAACCTGGCTATGTACTTTAAATGAACGCAAGTAGGTAGGAAGAAAGAAAAAGACAAATGAGTGAAAAGAGAGAAGGGAGAGGAAAAAAAGAGAGTGAGCATACATGGAGCGGATCGATTAGGATCGAGGTGATAAATACGGTAGTTTTTTTTTTATTTTTCCCCCTAACTTTTATTTTATTTCATTATTTTTTATTTTTTTTACTCCCCAATTGTCGGGAACGGAAAATGAGGCACGATAAAAATAATGGAGAAAGCCAGGGATTGCGGAAATCAGGGGGTAGGAGAACGAGGAAAGCGAAGGAGAAAATCAATACGTGATATTATTGTTCCCGCTTCGGACCAGAGCAGGACATTAAAGGTCCGCCATCTGGCAAAAAAAGACAAAGCTTTTTCCATCGGTGAATTTTGAATAAGGGAAAATAAATTATACACGAGGATATGCGGGGCGGGTGGGGATTTAAGCATACTGGTTGCAAAAAATACCACAACTTAGAGTTAAACGCTGGGATGGGATTTTAGGCAGGCATATTGTCTACATGTTAAGAAAAGCATATTTTATGTTGGCCAGTACATGATCTTGAGTTACAAAGGGCACGAGAAACGTACCAAGAAGAGACCAGGACTGACATATAATATGGTGTGAGTGTATACCGAGACTCAGGACGGAGTATATTGGGAATATAGTTTTATGGAAAAGACCGATCCGAGAGATAGACGCTATACCAGACGGTCGGAGAAGCGAGGATAAGATGGAAGAAAAAAAAAACAAGAAAATGAACGGAGTCGAACCCGCAAATAAGAATGTGGAGTGGTCCAAACCAGAAATTAGGGTGGAGGAAAAATGGGGAAAAAACTTTTTTCAGCCACCGGGCGGGAGAACAGACATGCTGCCCAGTCCATGAGAATTGGCAGGCGGGATTGTCGGACAATGGCCACCCCACAATTTCGCTAGAAATTCAAACACACAGTCGTGGGGCAGGACGGTGGGGTGTCGGACAAATATTATGGGATGAAGCGGAAGGTAAAAAAAAAAAAAATAAAAGGTCAGCATTATCCTGGAGCATCATCCGGAGCATCATCCGGAGCATCATTTTTGGTGTAGCGAAGTATTCAAATCATGTCTGGCTCTAACTATGCGGACAGATTACAGTCAAGACGACGAAATCGTTCAAAATATGTATAATATATAATTGCTAATTGTTGCCCGTCTATTCAGACATCCAATGCTCTAAAATGTGCCCGCATTATATTTCCTTTCCTCAAGAAATGTCTTCCTTGTAGCTTATCCATTCTGCAACCGCAGTAACAAACTCATGTGGCTTTTCACTGATTAACCAGTGGCCCGCATCCACATCGTAGACCTCAAACCTCGGGAAAAACTTGGCTATACTATTGAGAAAGTTGTCTGCCACATAGGGTGACTTCTTTCCCCGGATAAACAAGGCTGGCTTAGACCACCTGCTATAATCACTATTGAAAGGCCAGGCAGAAACATTGTCTAGTGCTTTTGCCAGAACATCAAGTGCCACCACACATCTGTACCCACCATCTTTACTTGGCTTCATGTTCATCAAAAGAAACTGCCTGATGACTTTATTGCTTTCAACTTCTGCAAGCACACTGTCACATTCTCTCATAGACTTGAGACTTCTGTTGGCTTCTATTTTCTGCAACTGCCGGACATACATGCCAAACTTTGAGAAACCTGTTGCACCCGCCGTGAAGTCAACAGGTGCATTATCAACAGGTATGAGTAACGAGCACAATTTTGGTTTACGGAGGCACACTGCCATTGCAGCTTTGGCACCCATTGAGTGGCCTATAAGAATGGGATTTTTCAACTCGTGGTCTTTGATGAATCTCTCAACATCAGCCCCCATTGCCGGATAGTCCATTCTGCCGATGTGTGGAGAAGCGCCGTGGTTTCTGAGATCAAGGCAGTACACATCTCTGTCCAACATCAATGCTAGTTTTTTCGATACCGTCCGGTTATTACTCTTGCAGCCAAATAATCCATGTAGAAACACAATAGGTGGATTTGCCGAACTGAACACACCAGGAGGAGAATGCTTATCATAGGCTAGCTTGACTGTCTCTATATTATCTGACAGAATGTCATTGTTTGCCTCCGAATGTGCCAGAGAGCTTGGAGTCCCATCATATGACACCTTCCTTATTTTGGTAAGAGGTAGAAGACGACATAATAGATTGGCCCGTGTTAATGATGCAACTTGTGTGTACTTGGGCAAAAACATGGCTTTAAGCTTGTATGAACTATACTTTGGATCGGGCCGAAAACTTAACAAACGTGAATACGGAGGCTCTTGTCTGAAGGAAGAACAGAAATTGCATGAAAGGAGCGATCAAACTTCCTGACCATTGCATATTAATGAGAGGGAGAAGATACGAGACAATACAAGACGATCGACCGTCACCGGCTCTACTATATCATGGACAATTTTTTTTTGAATTTTTTTTGAATTTTTTTTGACTTTTTTTTGAATTTTTTTTGAATTTTTTTTGACTTTTTTTTGATTTTTTCTTCTCCTTCATTTTTTCCCTGCCAGACAAGTCGATCGACATAATTCGACTGCTACAGGATTTCGCGATTCGTCAGAAGTTTGCAACGGGTGCAAGGTTGCTTTCTACCCAGGACTGGGAGAAGTGATGAGACAAAACATATAACGAGGTGTTTTGATAGGCACCAAATTCCAGAGTAGACCAACTGTAGTGCGGATGCAAATATTTACTCGCAGATATTCTGATCAATTCCGTTGGGCTATTGTTGTACGGAGAATCGTTATGCAGCTAATAGACCATATTTCTACTAATGAGGAAAAAGTCAGCAGTTAGCAGCAAACAGTATTATGATGTGGGCTAATTACCGGCCCGAGATTGAGTATTCCACAATGTTTAGAATTGCCCTTATTCGCTCATTTGCCGGCGGTATTGTTGTTCGGTATTCGGTATTCATGAAATTCAATCGAAGTAACTTGTTAGTGTACTGGGATTAAAAAAAGAAAAACAAAATTCGAGAACAATAAATTTTGGTTGAAATTTTTCTGGCGGCTAAGTAACTTGGCCTGGAACTCCCACCTCGAGAATTTCTTACCCCTTTAGATTTTATCGACACGGTTGGAATGTGCGATGATAAGATGGGGCGCATACTATGAAGTGCGATAATATTGGGGCCATCACAGGAACTGCAAATGCAAAAATATGATAGTTGAAGAGATTATCGAAGTAGTTAAAGTTATGTACGGCATTCGAGAAGAGAAGTGTGAAAACGTGCAATACTCTTCAATGAATATTAACGTGTACTAACATATTTCAGACGAGAATCCTCAACGCCGTATCTGCTTTTATTACCGTTTGGAAACTACCTTTGATACCTTTGATACCTCTGCAGAGGCAAATAGTTACATCTTTTTATTATGTTACTACTTCATCTTGCACAACATTACAGGAGAGAAATAAAATGTAAGTTGCTTAGATAGGACACACGAATGTTAAATAACTTATTGAGGTACAGACACGGTTATGTCAGACAGACCAAAATGATCCAAAGAATCAAAGGAAAATAATAAAAGCAAGAAAATATCTGAAACGCGTCTAGAACGGAAAAAAATTTATCAGGTAAACATACCTGAAAACAGGTACGTGGACAGATTAGAAAAAAAAAAAAGAAAAAGAGAAAACAGGGGGAAAACTGAAACCGCGTTCGCCAAGAAGAAGTGGGAAACAATGCGAATTCCGTTGCAAATAGCCTAAAACAATCATGTGTGAAAAATATGACGTCGCTCACATAGGAATTTGAACCTTGATGATTTTCTAGGTGAGTAATATAAACAGGGGCGAAGTAGGAAAGACAATGGGAACGAGGAAACGATTTCCCATAGTCCCACAGGAGTTAGAATGGAATGGGGAGAAAAACACGAAACAATTGGTGTTGAGTAAATATTTTGCATTCCTCCTTTGAGCTAATCATTCATTGGTGAATTTCTGGCGTAACTTTCTGAAACCACGGAGCCAAAAAATAATCGCCATGATTGATATTTCTTATATAAGTAGAGAGATGCTTTTGGGGGGATACATTTTGGCGTTTCGTGGTTTCTTCCTTATCGATACCTCCGTTTCCTTTTAGTTTCTTATCATCTTCAAGAGCCAAGTGCGGTCAGCAAATAACAGTCACTCCTTTATCGTTTTCAACTTACCCACTTATCTTTTGCACAACATGCTTACCAAACTAGCCTACACTCTTTTGGCACTATCCAGCATCGCGGCAGCCCAGCCTCTGGGTGTTCCACATGTGCATCACCAGCATCAGAAAAGAGAAGCTGCCGTTGCTGTTGACACAGTTGTCGTTACAGTTACTCAGAATGCAAATCCAACCACTTTGCAGACCGTCATGACATCGGCAACCACTTCGTCAACTGCCTCAACCGAGGCTGAGGCTGCCACGTCGTCATCAGCTACCACATCGTCATCGGTTGCAGCTTCATCATCAGCTTCATCGTCAGCTTCGTCTGACAGCTCATCAAATGACACTTCATCATACGAGGATGGAACCGTTGAGTACTATGCAGGAGAGGGTAAAGGTATCACATACTCGCCATACTCAGACTCGGGATCGTGCAAGTCGGAAAGCGACATCCAGAGCGACATTCAGAAGCTCACAGACTTTGACATTATCCGTGTTTACGCCCCAGATTGCAGCTGTGTCTCGGCCATTATGGGAGCCATGGGTTCGAACCAGAAGGTTTTCGCCGGCCTATACTACATGGACTCTCTTTCGTCGGACATCAGCACTTTGGCCACACAGGTCAAGGCCTCAAGCCAGGGATGGGACGGTATTTATGCCGTTGCAGTTGGAAACGAGTGGGTGAACTCCGGAACTTATTCGGCATCGGAAGTTGCATCGGCCGTTTCTTCAGGAAGAAGCCTATTGCAGGACCAGGGCTACAGCGGAAAAGTCGTTACTGTCGACACAATTCCAGCTTACGAGAACAACAACGAGCTCTGTGAGGCATCTGACTTCATTGCTGCCAACTCCCATGCTTACTGGGATGGAAATGTTGAGGCTGCCAACTCTGGAACATGGCTTGAGCAGCAGATTGCTGATGTCAAGAGTGCTTGCGGTGGATCCAAGAGTGTTCTTATCACGGAAACAGGATGGCCAACAAAAGGTGACACCTATGGAAGCAACGGTGTTCCTTCTACTGCCAACCAGCTTGCCTGTATCAAGTCTATTGCTGAGGCTGTTCCAGACCAGGTTATCTTCTTCACAGCCTACAACGACTTGTGGAAGCAGCCAGGCTCGCAGAACTGCGAGCAGTACTGGGGAATCTTCAACTGAGTGCGCAGAATCGCTAGCATCTGATACATAAAATGTCTACTTTGGGTATGGGGGTTTCTCCATACGGGGAATGGAATAGGTTCATGAACTTTCTTGGTAGTGTAGGAGTGCTTGAGCATGTAAGAGTAAAGGTTTCGTATTTTGTATAGTTAGGGGCTGAATGAGGCTGGACTTCGTTAAATCTCTGTACGATGAATAAAGTTGGGCGTCTATGTAGTTTTAAGATGGTACAGCGTCGGAATAAAATCGCTTCATTGTATATTTTCATTCGATTACATTTCGGCATTTCGTTACTTTCAGCCTCATAAGATATCATGGTATTTTGATTACTTAAAGCCTCATAAGATATTTTGATTACTTAAAGCCTCTTAATACAGATCTCATGGCATTTTGTATATTGCAGACTGAATAAAAGACCTCGCTGTCTACTTTCATCCAGACTGACATCATGGTATTTCATTTATGTCGATGCTGAATACATCGCATTTTGAGCGAGATACTAAATAAAGATTCATGATCTCGTTCGTTCCAGATACTAAGTACAAAACACACGATCTCGTTCTAACCTGACACCGAATATAATCTCTTTCTTGTATATTTCAGCCTTTAAATAGGAGATGTCATGGTATTGTTTACGTTCTCTTACATGGTATCTTACTCTCAACCTGATACTGATGTCATCGTATTTTGCTTATTTCCAGACTCTGAATAAGGAATCCTATGGCATTGCATACCGAATAAAAGACCTCAGTGTCTACTTTCACACAGACTGATATTATGGTATTTGGTCACTTCCAGTCTGATAATATATCATGATCTCGTTCCTTCCATCTCTGAACACAGATCTCATGGAATCTCGGAATTGTATATCTCCGTCTTTAAATACGGGAGCTTGGAACTGTATATTAAGGTATATAACTAAATATTCACAATCTAGTTCCTTCCAGCTACTACATACAGACCACACATCCCATCGCAGTGCCTACCATTCAAAACTATAATTACATTAGATTACACAGTACAGCTAGGCCAGCCGGGCCTCAACCCCAGCAGCCTTCAACTTCCAGGCCAAGTACTTGGCACTGTGGCCAAGCTTGATGGTCTTGACCCGCGGGTTGATCCTGCGTCTCTTCAAGATTGGATTCAACGAGTCCACGGAGTCAGCCTTGTCGGGAAGGCCGCAGTTGAGGATCCGGTTGGGGATGAACTGCGGTGGAGCCTTGAACCACACCATTGGCCCGGGCTGGTCCAGGCCGTCGGCCCGCTCCTTATCGAGCTGCTCCGGGCTCACCATGGAGTCCTCCCGGGGCAATTCGAAGTAGTTCTGCTTCTGGATGGCCTGGTAGAACTTCCTGTAGCTTTCCGGGTCCAGCTTCTCGTAGTTCTGCCGGGCAAACTTCTGGATGGCTCTTTCCCGGCTGCTTGGGAAGACGAATGCCTGCGAGGATGTAGCTTGCACGTAGGGCAGGAACTGGTACCCAACCACGTTGAACGGTGTATGAATCACCTTGTGGCCACCCCCAGCAGTGTAGCTGTGGGGGGTGTACCTCTGGGCGGTAAGGTACTCCTGCTGCTGCTGCTGCTGTTGTTGTTGTTGTTGTTGTTGCTGCTGCAGTTGCAGTTGTTGCTGGAGCTGCTGCATGCGAATAGTGTCGGCAGAAATTGTATCAACACCATCAGCACCCATGGAAATCACGCCCAGCTGCCCCGCCTGCAGGCTCTTCTGGAACTCGAACGGGTAGGGCGACACCAGGGCACTGCGGTCGGCGGTCTGCCCGGTGGGCGAGCCGTAGGCAGCCAGAACACCTTCAGCAGCAGCCACCGGGGACACCGGAGAGGGCTTGGGCGGCAAGAAGACCTGGTGCGGGGTGGAGCTGGCACTGCGGCGGCCGTGGGACCGTGAGCTGAGGTCTGTGGGGCGGCCGTTGGTCACAGACGGCGGGATCAGGAGCTCGCACTGGTCCTGGCGGAGATCGGCATCGAAGTAGCTCACCTCGTCTTCCTCGGACTGCCGTTTGACGTAAAGCCCACCAATTAGTGGTGGTGCGTTCAAGTTCAAGATGGTGGGTGGTGGAATGGGCGTTGAAGATGTGGATCCGGGGGGCAGAAGATGCTTGATGGGCGAGGGGAGCTTCTTCAACACACGGGATCTCTTGATGGGCACGATGGGGTCCTCGATGTGGCGGACTTCATCCGGGAGACAGGCCTTCCAGGTACGGATCTTGGCGAAGTTCAGCTCGCGGTCGTTGTACCGGAACTCGCAGATGAACAATGGCCCGTCAAATTTGACACCGGGGTCCCCCTTGAGCCACCGCGTGAAGTACGCGATGTAGCAGGGGCCCACGATGTCCTCTACAGGATGGTCGCGGTACTGGCCGGTCTTGAAAACCTCGTTTTCAAGGAAAAGCCGGTCGTACCGGTGCGTGGTCCACTCCGGCTTGTAGTACCAACACACGTTCATGTACTGCTTGCCATGCTCCTGCCAAATACGGAAGATCTGGCCCGGGATCGGCTCCGTGGCATCGTTCGGGTTCCGCATCAGCACCCAGTTGCCAACCCGGTAGCTTCTGCCCTGGAACACCACCTGCGGGATCGGGATCTTCGACGACTCCACGTCCCCGATGTACGCACTGTCCGGCTTCGCCATCTCCAAGTGGTAGAGCCGGATGATGTTCGTCTCCAAGAGCTCGATGTTGTGTGCACTGTACTTGTCACCTATCGCACCGTAGTACTTCTTGCCGTTCGCAATGAGCCGGAAAACGTCTGCCATGTACGCGTCCACCGTCTTGTAGTACCTCTGCTTGATTAAACCTTTGATATCAAGCATCGACACCGGGTCCTTGATCATCTCGTAGAATTCAGGGTACTCCTGCTGGTTCGGAAGCTTGTCAAACACCGCGATGATCGTCTTCCCCTTTACCTTGATCTTCTTCAACCCCCTCATGATGCTCTTGATCCTCTGCTCGTGCGGCTTGTCCACAATCGGCGGTCTCCCCCGTTTCACCCACTGCTCAAGAAGCTTTCTGTTCGGAATCCCCGTGTTTGTGATTCTTGGCGGATTGTACACGTTCGGGTGCTCGTTCTGCTCCACCTGGCTCCGGTACGCCGCCGGGTTGTAGTTCGGGAGCGAAGAGTGCTTTGTGGAGCTTGATTTCCGAGCCGCTGCAAGGTTCTGGTACAGCGCATGTGGACTTGGTCGAGGCTGTGCTGCCCTACTGAAATCCGGCACAGACATGTCTGTTTCTGCTGTATTGGGTCCGGGCTGTGCCCCCGGATGTGCCCCTGACAAGTTTTGCGGAGCTGCCGCCGAGTTCTTGAATCCCTGCTGTTGCATCTGCAGCTGCTGAAGCTGCCTTTGCAGCAATAGCTTCTGCTCCTGCTCCTGCTGCTTCTGCTGCCTCTCCTGCTGCTTCCTCTTCTCCCTCTTCTGCTCCTCCTCAATCTCGCGAATGGTCTCGTCCCTGGAGCGGGGATCCGAGGGGATCTCCTTCATCATCGGATACGAAACTGTCTCGTGGTCCACAATGTTCACATCTCTCCTCAAAGCAGGAAGAACGGTATCTTTCAAGAAATCGTCCAATATCGTTGCCCACTTGTAATACTCCGTGCTCTCCTCGTTGAAGAAATGCGCGTTCCACACAATCTGGGCGATACCTTTGACAAACTGCTGCGATGCTGTGTACTTCTTCCCCTTGATGGCCTTTCTAATCTTCGAATACGACATTGGCCTCTGGATGAGCTTGTAATACGCAATGTTCGACCTTGGGGGAAGCGTGTTGAACACAAGCTGGAACTGCTCCCCGTGCTCGTCCTTGAGCTGCTCCATCTGCTGGAGAAACCGGCCTAGCTGCTCATTCAAATACGCTATCTTCTGCTCCTTTGACATTTTGCTCACTGCAAGAAACGCTGTTTTGGAAATATGGAAAGATGGCAATAAAAGCAATAATCACCTGTTACAATGGCTTCCGCTATTCCTTTCCTCTTTCACCACCAATGTATGTCTCGGCCTATTTTTTTTTTGCTCTTCACCGGTGCCTTTGACGAAGATCTCTGTGTACTGATTCGATCTACAGAGAAAGAAAAAAACATGAGGCCGGGGGAGGAAACGATGGGAAAAAAACAGGAAATTGGACTGGGTCGCGTCAAGTAAAACAAAAAAAAAATAAGAAGAAAAAAAAAAAGAAGGGGGAGGGGGAGGAAATTCAAATGCTTTACTGTGTAAGGATGCATGCTACGTCCATCTACGGAGAGCCAAGCTATGACCTTATTTATGACTTTGCTTGTAATATACAAAACGTACGTACCTCGATCATCCTAAGTAGTGCCATATCAAGTACATGATCAAAAAAGTCAGCGCCGCCCCTATGTAAAATATCCACTTATCTTCAAAAGCCTTCTTGTCGATTTTTCTTATCGTAGCCCTCGAAACACCCATCGTCTCCAAAGACGAGCTCATGCGGTCCCTCATTTTGCCCACTATCTCATTCTGCTGCACCAAATCATCAAATGCCTGTCTTCCCATGTCTAGAATATCGTCTAGTTGCTGATTAGAGCGCTCTAAGGATGTCTGCTCTTTATAGAGGCCGTCTGTCATTGACATGCCGGATGATGCATTGATCTGGGTCTGCTCGCCCTGTGACACAGCATGTGATTGCCTGGAGGTCATGTTGCTTTCATCATACGGATTATCAGAGATGGCAGTGGATGTATTTGAAAAAAGTCGGCTTCTATTTGCCTCAGCCAGTGCTTCCTCTCTCTGCTTTCGCAAACTGTCTATTTTCTGCTTGTATTCGGCATACTCCTGCCGCAGGGTCTGCAATCTGCCCTTGTTCTTTGCCTTTTGGGCCTCGTTGAGACTCAAGGTCTGTTTTTCTATATAATCTGAAAAATCCTTGAGTGTCCGACTGAGACTGTTGGAAGTGGTTGTGATCTGTCCAATTAAAGACGGAGGGGCGGCTTTTGGATCTTTCTCGAAAGCTGCAATATCCTTTCTGAGCTGTTGTGCTAGCCTTGTTGCGTTATTGTAGAGTAAACTCTGCGGGGGGTTAGTATTGAATTTTGAGGAGTGCGGAAGGTTTTATTTTTCTAACATATCTAAAATATCTAATATATCTGCATTTCCCTAATATGTTTACACTTACCATTGGGATATTGTGATGGCAGCAGAAGACTGCAGGAGGCCAATGGTTACAACAGGGAGAAAGTCGATTGAACTTAGATAATATTTATAGGAAGATAGGGAATGAGACCCACGAGACTATGTAGAGCGATAAAGGGTAAAAAAATAAAATAAAAATGCGTAGCGAGGACAGCGAAATGCAGCGAAATAGAACGCGGGAGGAGAGGAAAGCAGAGAAGAAGAGAAGAAGTAATAAAGAAGGAAGAGCAGTAATAAAAAAAATAGGAGAGTAAAGAAGGAAGAGAAGTGGTAAAGAAAGCAAAATAATAATAAAGAAATGGACTAAAGAAAGCAAAAAGGAAGAGTAAAGAAGTAATAAAGAAAAGGTAAAGAGCATAGTAAGGAGCATAGTAAAGCGCACGTAAAGAGCACGTAAAGAGCACGTAAAGAGCACGTAAAGAGCACGTAAAGAGCACGTAAAAAACACGTAAAGAACATAAAGAACATAAAGAACATAAAGACCATGTAAAGAAATACTAGATAATAGACTGAGAGAAGCAAAAATACCCAGTCAATCCATCCCAACTGCCCCCTCCCCATTGAGGTATTCCCTCAACTTGTCCGCAGACCAGCATTTGGCCCAGCCAGAGTTCCGGGCAAGCCCCGAATCAGTGCAGTCGATCTGGCGGAGAGTATGCCGGGAGCAGCTGTCAAAAACAAGGTCGCGGACAGTCTCCTTGGTGAGCCAAACGCAGTTTTTGAGACACACGCGCTCCAGCTGCTTCAACTGCAGAATGAACGGCCAGATGGCATCAATGGTGAGGCTGTGCAAGCCTGGGTCGTTGAAGTTGATCTCGCGGACCGTGTCGGACCAAAAAATGGGCTTATCGATCCGGTAGGGGGCGAGTTCCCGCTCCCTGCGACGCTTTTCCTCGCGAATATCGCTTTCTAGAAGCATCGATCGGTACTCGTACTGGCCAGCGGTGGGATCGTGGCTTCTGACCAATCCGCGTGCGAGTTCCCAGTCGAAATATTGAAAGTCATCCATCTGGAAGTCGACGGTCCACGCGATGCCGCTGAGATTGATGCTTCGTAGATTTTTGCACTGGTCGAGAATGTGCAAGATGTAACCGATGGGGATGTCACGTGCAAAGCAGAACTGCTTGAGGGAGTCGCTCTGCAGGGGGTGCGGAGTACCGAAAGGGGATTGCAGGGGGTTTTTTGATGTCTCGCCCGCCGGAATCAACCCCAATTTCCGCCGGAGGCTGAGTGAGCACCGGGACACCCTCGAGGGGCGAGCTACGGGGAAAGAATGATTAGCATAATTTTTTTGTCCCAATTTTTGTGCCCTTTTTTGTGCACTTTTTTGTGCCTTTCGTGCTTTTCGTACCCTCCGTGCCCTTTTTCGCCCCCCGAACGTCGCCCGCATGAACAGCCCCATGGAGTTGAAAAAGCCCGGCTTCTGCAGCTCCCCCGTGGTGCCCCACGCGGCTGCCCCCATGCCCCCGTACGGCTCGCCCAACGCCTCCGGGCCAACGGCCCCCTCGACACCGCCGGCCACCTCCGGGTTCGCGTGAACAGCCACCGGGTCCCCCGGAGCCCCAGGGGACCTCCTTCCGCCCTCGTACAGCGAGAACAAAGAGCCCAGCGAGTCTGAGGACGCCCGCGAGTACATCGACAGGCTGGAATACGACTGGTGTGTTGAAACAGACCCCTTTCTGCCCGATAAACTCAAAGCCGGCGAGTATATGGGCGGCCGGGTGAAGCTGGCCGGCAAAAAATGTGACGGCACAAACGAAGTTGATACCAGTGACCGGTGGGCCAAGTTGCCATACGTGGCATCAAACCGGTACTTGAAGTCTCTCCAGCCCGCATAGATGTTCCGGCCACCTCCCTGCATGAGGGACTCATCATACTGCCCTCCACAGCTTCCGAAAACGATGTTTGATGAAAATTTCACCATTTCCTCTTCTGTCAAGTCCACACCGACCCGGATCCGCGAAAGATCGATTCTCTGCACCATCAACGCCAAATCGTCGCTCATATTGATCGCCTGGACAAACTGGCCAAGCCGGAACCCGGAGGTGATGTACGGATCCTCGTATAGTGCCACTTTTGCCACCTGATAGAAGTCCTTGCACACATAAAGCGAGCAAACGAGTCCGGCGAGATCCGTCCGCCGCAAAATCTGGAAAACACCAATCAGCACCTCCTGGGGCAAGTCCAGAATGCCCGGATTCGGTCTGCACTGGCTGTGCTTGCTCCTATGCGATTTGATCGAGAATCCATCCGACGCTGCATCTCGAATCCTGTGGGTAGTATTGCTGATGGGCGTGATAATCAAGGATTTGTACTTGCTCAACAGTTTCGAGTCTCCGCGACTCCTTGCGTCGAAGTACCGGTGGCTCCGGTAGTCGTACCCGCGGCTCGGGTTGATGAGTGACCTATAGGGAGGAAGATAGCTGTTGAAATCATAGGATGTGCTTTGCTCACGGGTGGAAATAGTACAAGCTGGCCCACGGGGTAAGGATGTGGAAATCTGCTGTTTGGAAATCCTCGGATCCAAAGCTATGACCGGATTCTCCATGTGTGGATCGCCTGCTTGGGATGTATATCTGTGCTTTTTTTTTTTTATAGATGCTTCCTGCCTATTTCTCTCGGGATCAACAACAGATGACTGAAAGAGACCTGGAATAATGGCAAAGGGACTAGCACTAGCGAACCGGGTAATCGTACAGGTGATAAAGTGTGGAGGAAGGAAAGAAAGAAAGAAGTGGGAAAGGAAGGAAATAAAAGAAAGAAATTAGGGAAAATGCGATAGAATGGGAGAAAAACAGACCGGATGAGCTTCTTCGATAATTAAATAAGCATAAATGATAAACAGGAGGAAGAAAAATATAGAAAACAAGAAAACAAAAAAAAATACAAGAAAAACAAAAAAAAGTAAAAGCTAATTCCCTATTGCGGCTGTTTCCCCAGATATTCCCATATTTTCTCCCCCCCTTAATTACGGGGACACCAGACCACTGCCGATCTTCCCGATTTAAGCCTTGTTGAACCTGATCTTGCGTACGGCAATTTTTTTTTTTTTTCTCTCTTCATTTTTTTTTCTCACACCCTGTCTCAAGACCTTTTACCATTTATCCTTATTATAATACCGTTGCACAGTTTGGACCGCCCAAGAGATTCCCGATCTTCACGTTTTCCCGGCCTGCACTTCCGGCTTTTCCTGTTAGGGAAACCTAGTTCGCTTTAGGTTTGCCTGCCTCATCACTTTGTGTGCAAGTAGAGATGACTACAATCCAATAGTGGAGATGGACAATGCTCATTACCCGAACCCGGAACGGAGCAACTAGGCAAAGTGGTTTTTAGTTATTCTTGGAGATTATTGTAAATTGACCACCAGTATTGTGCTTCACTATAATTATTGTGCTCACCAGTAATTATGCACCTATTGTACTTCCTATTGTTAAATCTTGGCCGCGATACAATTGCATTGATCCTCGGATTAATTATTGGGAGCCGATAATTATTTCGCGAGGCTTTGCACAGTATTTCCTATTTTCTATAAAGTCCCTATCACAGAGCATGTGACAGTGAGCAAACTGCAATAAGAAATAAGAACTAATAATGGATTAGAATATACAGACACAATAACAGGGCAGACCCAGCAACTTCTAAATGTAGTAATAGCAAAGTTATGGAGAAGCATGAACATACTCAAAATCAAGACGAGGCAAAGAAAGCAGAAGAAAGAAAAGAAAAGAACAAACATTGATACAAACACCACTATGGAAGTATAAAAAAGTGTTAGTAGCTCTATGAGGAAAAGCCGGACAAGGCACGCAGGCATCAAAGACAGAGTATCGAATAAATAGTATGGGGTAAATCCACCCTGCTCACACCTTTGCCCGACAGTATTCCTAGAAGAGACCATCAAAATCCGATGCTTGCTCCTCAATCAACCCGTGCCTTTGCTCCAAAAGACGGAGCCAATGAACATGCTGGAATTCTGCAAGCGTAGCGGAAGACTTGATAATCTTCTTGATGGAATTTTCACTCACCAAGAGACAAATCGCATCGTAGCCACCCGCACCCGGAACAACTCCTCCGAGACATCCATCCAGAGCCTCGCAGTTGTCCAAAAGAGTTGTTTGTTCATCTGGCTCGATCTCTGCACCACTTTCTACAGTCATGATCTTCAGAAGCTTTCTGATGCTCCTAATACTGCTGACAACGTCTTTCAAGAGCTGGATGGCTGGCTTTTCCGATGCCGAAATGTCCCTGGCAGAATGTGCGTCTAGATATTCAAGCAACTTGGCATACTCCTGCTTATTGCTCGATGCAAACTGCTCAAGACACGTTAGAGACGCCACTAGCCCCATATTGGACTCATTGAGAGCAGTCCACATGGAAGGTGCTCTGTCGGGGTTCTCCAACCTCCATTTTTGGACCTTTGTGACAAGCTTTGGTGTTTCTGAGCCGCCTGCCACGTCTCCCATCAAGATATGGATGCCAGGCACTAAACAGCAACGCTGATGCTCGATGTTCCAGTTGGTTTTATCGATGAGCTCCCCAAGACCGTCAGAGAAACGTGCTGGCTCTAATGCAACCAAATCGTTGATCAAGGCCGGCTTGAAACGCCGATAAACGATTGATCCATACACAGCAGATGCAACATCGAAACCTGAGCCGACTTTTCCCTGTGCCAAGCAGTGTGCAACCTGTGCAAGGTTGTGCAAGGTGTCGAGTTGCCGCTGGTTGGTCAGAAATCCATCTCCTGTGTAGCAGTAGAGAAGGGCAGCAGTTAAAGAAGTAACCAAGCCTGCACTGGAGCCCAAACCTGTCTTTGGCACGTCATTAATTGGCTTGTTGTGATAGTAGAATGTTCTTTTGCCGTTGCTTGAGCTTCGGGGTGTCGAACCTATCTGGCTGTGGTACTCGGAGTCGGAAAAAATGGTGATCACGATCTCGTAGCTGGTGCTTGGCCTCAAGTAGGAAAGAATCGTGACAATCGTCGATTTCACAAATGGATTCTTGCGTCCGGATACCTCCGAAAGATCCATATCAAGCAAACGATTCGTATCTATAACGTACGTCCACTCTCCCAGTTTGAACTGTGGAGACTTGACCGTGATCCTGGTTTGTCCTCCAGAAGTCAATTTTTTCAATGTTGTAACCGCAGCATGCATTCTGGAGGAAAGAGCCACAACAAACGCCTCATATGTGGGATCTAGAACTAGGTAACCGCCGGCAAGAAGGGCTTTACCAGGGGAGCTAAAAATCTTTGGCTGCATGATTGATTTATGTAGAATATGTCTCTTGGTAGGTCTGTTGGATATCCGTGTAATTTCTGAAGTGTCTGCAATCTAGAATCTATGTATCTATCAAATATCTGCGTTATCTAACACCATAGAATATTTGTTGTAAAACGCAGCAGCAGCTGTAGGTAAATGCTTATAGTCAAATATCTATAGCTAAATATCTATAGTTAAATATCTATAGTCGAATATCTATAGTTCAATAAATACCTATATTTCACCTGATATTACCTTTCTAATTGACAAGCAAAGAATGACCAAAGAACCTGTTGTGAAAAACTTTGTTATCCTGCTCCAAGGAGTCAAGGAAGTTCTTTTATTAGCAACGTGAGAAAGCTTTAAGCTGAGAGATAATATGTTAATCAGGCCATAGAGAAAACTTTGAGTAGGAGAAGTCGAGGGAGCACGAATGAGCAATGGGAGGAAAAAGAACAAATTTACAAACCAAAATACGAGGGAAATTTTGAGTGGACGGATGTGGTAACACCGCGCTTAATTTAGGAGGTAAAAATACAGAAGCAAAGGGATTGCATAAAAACAATTATTCAACACTGGCTGTTGAAAATCATTGTAAAGAAGAATAAAAAAGACGGTGATAATAATATAAGATGCTTCTTTGTTAAAGTTAGTGTTACCAGATTTATATAGTGTTTCGATATTTATTGTAGTATGTAATAAAGAGTATGTATAATGATAGACAAAAGGGAATATCTTCACTTTATATAGATG
>ERZ746981.43-NODE-43-length-121854-cov-12.095026_pt1 | contig 121854 bp, 76 predicted proteins | sample MGYA00374948_ERZ746981 | MGnify/ENA primary metagenome ERZ746981 (study PRJEB28757, sample SAMN06711160) | food metagenome | host: microorganism | place: China:Harbin | collected 2017-01-30 | study: EMG produced TPA metagenomics assembly of the Analysis of... | reverse complement strand
TATAAATAAATAAAGGCTGGAACAAATTTTATAAAATTTAATTACCCAAAACTGGTATTTCTAAATCCGAACTTGTTAACGTATACAAAAAACGTATACATATATATGTTATAAAAGTAAAAAAAAGAGTAATGCTGGAAAGGCAATAAAGTGCCAATATGAAAATAGCAATTGTAACATATTCCTTTAAATAAAATTAAAATGGCAGTTGAAATAATATATATGCTGATCAGTACATATCACGTAAAAAATAAGTAATACACGAACCAATTGAACAGGTATATTAGAAGCAATTTCCTGTATATTTTAACTATTTAACCAAGAAATAAATTTATTTTAGGGTAATCGCCTACCCTACGCATGCAATTAGGGCCCAGTGGCAGAAATTCAATAAAATTGATCAGCTCCTCCAACTTTTAGAAAATCCATCGGGTCAAAAGTGGCACAATTCAATTGATAGGCTGCCAACAAAAAATGCCAAAGTCTTATTTTATTAAAACATTTCGCATGTGATTGAAAGGATAAACAAAATTGCAGCCTCAAAGCAGGATATTTTGGCATGCCATCTGCTTCAAGGAAATAGATATAAACGTATTCTAGTGGTCACAGCGAAGAAGTCAAATAATTGGCCAAATTACCTTTTCAGCTATAATATTCCATTTTTGAAGGAACACGTATCCTTAGAAACGGAAACACAAATTTATGCATGATTCAGCGCCGAGTTCGCTGCTATGGAAACTAGAAATCTGGATTAAGGAAGGATTAAAAGTTACCCCGCGGCGAAGAGAGCGAATCGGGTAATATTCAGCCAATTAAAATTCCGCAATCTCGGTGGGTTTACCGAATCCGCTACCATTCCAAAAGTAATTTTCAATGTTTTGCTTTCTTCTTCTTCCTTTCGTCCTTTATAATAATTCTGTTGAGACCTCTTTTTAGTAATAACATTTGTTGAACAAAACAAGCCTCCTACATAACGCCTTCACATGCATATGAAAATCTAATTTTAAATGATGACAAGTAAAACATGTTGCAATTTAGCCCATATATAAGTTGTATAATTAACCTTAGTTTGTTAAACTACTAATTGAAACATTCTCAGTATATACATTATTCTATTTTATTATTGAGTACCAAGGATTAGTTTAAATAAATAGAACAATGACTACTAATTACGTTCCCAAAGTTAAAGTTGTTACCGAAAGAACTCAATACATAGAGTCTTCTTTATTAACAAAATATACGTACCATAACGCTTTTGTCAAAGAAAATAATGGGGAGTATGTTGTGAGACCAACTCAGGAGGATTATCAGTTCAAAGTAGATTTACGGGTTCCAAAAATAGGTGTAATGCTTGTTGGATTAGGTGGTAACAATGGTTCGACATTAATCTCTGCAATCCTTGCTAATCGGGAAAAGCTCGTTTTCAACACTAAGAGAGGCCCGATATCAGCAAACTACTATGGCTCAGTTACTCAAAGTGCCACCATTAAACTTGGCATCGACAATAATGGGAATGATATCTATGCTCCATTTAATGCGCTACTTCCAATGGTGAATCCCGACGACTTAATCGTGTCTGGATGGGATATCAATAAAGCAGACATGAAAGAAGCGGTTAGAAGATCCCATGTTCTCGAATATGACTTACAAAAAAAGTTATATACTAAACTTGAATCTATTAAACCTCTTCCTTCAATTTATTATCCAGATTTCATTGCCGCAAACCAAGAGCACAGAGCCAACAATTGTATTAACAGAATCAATTTGGACGGTGAAATTTCTACCCGAGAAAAGTGGAAACATGTTGACCATATCAGGAGAGATATTCGGGAGTTCAAAGAGAAAAATAAATTGGAAGAGGTTATCGTATTGTGGACAGCAAATACCGAAAGATACTCTTCCATTATTCCAGGAGTAAATGATACAGCTGATAATCTTTTGAAGGCAATAAAGGAAGACGAGGAAGAAGTCTCCCCAAGCACAATTTTCGCTGTTGCATCTATCCTAGAGAAAGCTCCATACATTAATGGTTCCCCACAGAATACATTTGTTCCGGGTGTCATTGAACTTGCAGAGAAATCACAATCATTTATTGGCGGCGATGATCTTAAAACCGGACAGACTAAATTCAAGTCTGTTCTAGCTGCATTTTTGGTGGATGCAGGTATCAGACCCGTGTCAATTGCTTCGTACAATCATTTAGGAAACAACGACGGCTACAATCTATCATCGGCGAAGCAATTTAGGTCCAAGGAAATATCTAAATCATCGGTCGTTGATGATGCCATCGATTCTAATAAGTATTTGTACAACAAGGACGTTGGTTCAAAAATTGACCATTGCATTGTCATAAAGTATATCCCGGCTGTGGGTGATGATAAAGTTGCAATGGATGAATATTACTCTGAACTAATGTTAGGAGGCCATAATAAGGTCTCCATTCATAATGTTTGCGAGGACTCACTTTTGGCTGCACCGATCATTCTTGACCTATTGATTATGACTGAATTCTTGTCAAGGGTTACCTACAAGAAAGAGGGAGCGGAAAATTACGAGCACCTCAATAATGTTCTGAGCTTTTTGAGTTATTGGCTTAAAGCCCCATTAACTAGAAAAGGTTTCAAAGCAGTCAACAGTTTGAATAAACAACGCTTGGGGATTGACAATCTTTTGAGACTACTAATTGGCTTAGAACCTTTGAATGAACTTAGGTTTGAGGAGAGACTAAACTAAACATCTTTCGACACCAAATAACATTTTCTTTGTGATTGTAAGTTTCTTTATATTTTATTTAGCTATTTGAGTTCGCATTATTATCAATTTATTTTACAATATAACTATTATTAGCAAAAGACATAGACATCTTGCCTACTCCGCACAAAAAAGAGATTGACAAAATGGAACAGAAACATAAACAACCTTTAGACCAATTTTTACAGTTTTTCACAAGATCACTGTTGAGCTTCGGGATCAAAGTTCTCAAGGCATTCTATCACTGTCTTAATATTGTCCATAAAGTTATTCGCAATTATTCGTATCATTCTATCCGATGACGAGCGTAATATAATTTTCAAAACATTGTTATCAACTTCAAACAATGCTTCCAACTCTTCCGGTTTTAATATTGGATCGGGCTCCAATGATTTCCTCGCTATAACCGCCTGTTCACTGCTTAAGAAGGGGAAAGCCAGCTCTCTAAAGATAAATGGTTAGTAATCAATTAATTGCAAGAAATAAGTTCAAACAACGTAAATGATGAAACATACAATGTGCGATCAAATGGCCTTGCATTAATAGACATTTCTGATATACTTAGATGTTGACCGTCTTGTTAAAAGAGATCTTGTATGAATTAAGCTTGGAGTAATAGATCTTAATCTTGAAACTATAAAAATTATCAAGGGGCTTAATAAACTTTTTTTTGAACTTCGCTCATCTGATTTCATTGACAGAAGGGGGTGCTTGATTTCGGAGAAGAGTATAATAGGACAGTAAAGCCATTTAGAATATGTATATAATGATACCCACATATATCAACCAATGCTCTTAATTGCTTAATTTCAAATATCGCTTTACTAATACATACGAACAGAGTAGAACATCACGAAGTATTCCATACTCGGCAAATTTGATGGACGCTTAAACATGAAGCAAATTGTGAAGTAGGTGATTAAAATCAGTTTAGAGAACGAATAAAAAGGAAAACTAAGAAATGGGAAAATAAAAAAAAAATGTGATTTAGGAATGAAAAATGGTACAATTATATGCTATGTTCCATTTGCGGACCCGAAGCTTCAGAATTAGCAAACGACATCCTGTGTGGCTCTGGAGTTCATCAACAAAGCGACAATAAGACCGTACAAACCCAAAACCTCAGCGAAAATCAAGATCAAAATCATTCCAACGAACAATCTTGGTTGCTGAGCTGTACCTCTAACACCAGCATCACCAACTATACCAATGGCAAAACCAGCAGCTAAACCAGACAATCCGACTGCTAAACCAGCACCAAGCTGGATAAAACCAGTATAAAGAGCCTGCTCTTGTTTCAAGGACGACGAAATAAGAACAGAGACGACCAAACCATAAATAGCAATAATACCTGCCATAATAACTGGAACAGTGTTCTTAATCATCAAGTCTGGTCTTAAAACACATGTAGCACAAATACCGATACCGGATTTAGCGGTACCATATGCTGCACCGAAACATGTGAAAATGATTGCGGCAGCACATCCCAAGGAGCCAAAGAAGGGAGCGTAAACAGGGCTATTTTCTTAAAGTTAGTATAACTATAATTAAATAACATAATGCAAAAAGTTGGCAAAGCACTAACTGGGCTTTGGGCCATTGAATATACATTCAGGCGAAAGTTAGCTTGCATAAGCCGGAATTGTATTCTTTCTGTGCCAATCCTGAATCAAAATCCAACAAACTGACAAAAAGGACATGCTGCTTTGAAAAGCATAAATAGAATAGAGAGAGGAATAATAGCAAGTTGTGAAATATAATATCTATTGAAAATATCTTGTTGAATAACTGACCTGCTGTTCTACACTAATCTGAGAATTACTCTTCGGATCAGCAATGAACTGAAGCACCAAATATGAAAAACTTACCATAAATCAGACATGATATGCGCTTTGTGTGTTCAGTTGATAATATAACTATAATTGAATGCTATTAGAATGTGAAGCCCTCTAAGTTATATTATGTTTAAGTACTACGTAAATGTAAGGAATAAAATAAGAGCGGACGAGGTTTTTATTATATCTCAGGAAAAAAATAAGTGTGCTGCTTGGTATTGGCTTATGTGAGAAAGAAAAAAGCATTGCTCCAAAAAAAACGAGGAAGAATTTATTTATGCAGAACTATGCAATTTATTTTTTTTCTTTCTATTCTTAATTCACATGGATATATATATGTATTTACGATATAACTTTTTTTTCGTTTGACTAGTTTTTCATGCTAAAACTGGAACCAGACATGCCTAATGTTATTAAATCGGTACATAATATATTTGAAGTAATTTCATATTTCTTATGGAGAAAACATCTAGGTGCGATGAGAAAGCAGTTACTTCTGGAAGCCCAAAACGACATATAATAGTATTTGGTGATGCGGAATGCCACCTCTGTAAACGTAGACATAACGTTCACCTTTAAATCCGAATAAAGTTAAAGTGTACTTTATTATGCTATATAATAGTATTGGGCACCGTACTTTCTATGTCACTTCAAGTGATGCAATATTATTGATTATGCGATTAGCATGAAAAGCGAAAAGTTACTGATATAGTAGATACAAAATGTTATCAATATATGAGACGATTGACGCAAATTGTCGCAAAAGAACAATTAAATGCACTTGGACTGAAAATTTTTTATCTTATTAATTTTTTTTTGTTCCCTTAAAAGTCTCAATTTCACCACCCTTTCTTGTAATGCATTATCACCTCTTGATTACAGTTTCGAAATCTCTTGTAAGTTAAAGGCGAGCTGTTTGCAAGGAACCTTTATATAAGGAATAGAGCAAATATAGAAACAACAAAGTATGTCATCCGCACCAAATCCAAAAGCTTTCCCTCTTGCAGACTCTGCTTTGACCCAGCAGATTCTTGACTTGGTCCAGCAGGCCCAAAGTTTGAGACAGTTGAAAAAGGGTGCCAACGAGACTACTAAGACCTTGAACAGAGGAATTTCAGAGTTCATTATCATGGCAGCTGACACGGAACCTATTGAAATCCTTTTGCATCTTCCATTACTTTGTGAAGATAAGAATGTTCCATATGTTTTTGTTCCTTCTAAGACTGCTTTGGGAAGAGCATGTGGCGTTTCTAGGCCTGTGATTGCATGTTCCATCACTACTAATGATGCTTCTACAATCAAAAACCAGGTCTACGCCATTAAGGATAAGATTGAAACTCTTTTGATCTGATTTTTTTGGGAATAGAATGCTTATTGCTTTTTGATCAAATGTGCACTTAAATAACAGTTGTGATAATAGCTCCGCTCCAATTAAATAAAATTTAATACAATCTAATCTTTTATACTTTGTACAATACGAGAGTTCATGGACTCATCCTATTCAGTATGAGTGCATCAAAAGGCACCAGCTAGCTAATGAGTACATTCAATATAAATAGTAAAATCTGGTGTAATAATAAAGCCACGCTGAACAATAGCAAGAACACATGATATTTTCTTCGGTTCGACATTATTATAATTCATTTTCGAGTATTGTGGCAACTCTACTAGAGTCCGTAGAAGATTCTATGTTTGGTTTGATAATACCATTCACCGCAACGGTCGGAGTCACATGAACACCAAGGGTTCTCTCATACCTTGTGAAATACTTAAGGTCATTAGTGACTTCATTACCAGAATTGTGAGGCTTACCATCAGACGATGGTTTAATTTCAACAAGACTCCAGAGTTTCTTGGCATCCACATCCTCTAGATTCTCAACTGCGAGCTTGATAAGTTTTGCATAAAGCTGCTTTCTAGTAGTTTCATACAATTCAGTATCATAAAATTCCTCAATGTGCTCAAATAGGACGCTCGAAAACTTCCAAAATTGGGTAGGATATGCCTGTGCCACAGCGAGAGCCACTTCATGAGATGCACCTGAGTTGAGATGGTGCCAAGGCTGGACAACATTCACAAATGTAATATCAAATTTGTTATCAATTCCCTTACTCTTTAAAATTGGGAGAAGTTCATTATTAAGTTTTTTGAATATTTTTGCAGAAAAAGGACAATTGTAATCGAGGAAGTATTCAACAGTAGTTCTTTGAACGCCAATGTTGGAGCGTTGGGAACCATTGAACACGTGCGATTTATAGAATTTGGGGTTCAAATTTCCCATTGGAATTGGTATACGTGGAAGTCTTGCGATACGAATTGTGATTGTGGAATAGAAGTTTAGACTCTAATAATGTTTGAGGAATGGACAATCGGGTAATCTGATGCTTTTATATACTTGCTTTCTAATTTATGTTTACGATAAGTTTTCGAGGTTCTCGGTGTGGCCACTGTGGGGCAGGCATTAAAAAAGAAGAATAATTGAAGGTGTGCGAAACAAAAATAATAACAAAAATCCCGAGTGCAAAGCCCGCCCGCCGCCCATCTGTAATCCTGTACCGAAAATAATTACCCGAGGAAACATCTTTGTACCCGACACAAGGACCCTAGCCTAAATTAATTACTGCTGACTTATTAATACGATTCCAGACACAAAATGGCGATGAAGAATTTCAGACCGAAAATAAAGTCGCAATAAGAGGATTTTCGTTTGCATACCCTTTTCTTCATCTATCCATTCCCACGACAGAGGAAAGATATATAAAACTCATTATATCGGTTTGATTCCGTAGTTATTATCCTTATTAATAATAATACCGGGTATTCTCGAACAGTCAATTAATAGCTAGGTAGGGTGTCCGCTAATCACGTAACTATTTTTTATATGGTACATACGCAGTCCCTTTCTAAGGAGTTTTACGAAAGTAGTTGGAAATCTTCAATAAACAAAACATCAAAGTTCTCACTCAAAATCATTATAAGGCTTGTTACAAAAGTACATATTTAGCTGTATGTCTGCCAGCAGTTCTCTAAATAGGGTTCATAAAGCGCAATCTGATTTCCCTTTCTTCGATTATATGCGAGGATACCCGAAAAAATTTTATCGCTTTTTCTTTCTATGGTGCTGGCAAAAAAAGTGGGCCGCATCTTAGCTTAGTAAGGACAGCATTACGTACGTAGACTTTTAGAACTGATACATTTGTTCACACTAACTTATCTAACAATACTTATTCGCAATGGCTTCTGAACTCAAGATTGAGGTTGTTTCCCCAGGTGATGGCAAGACCTTCCCAAAGGCAGGTGATTTGCTTACTGTTCATTACACCGGTACTTTGGAGAATGGAAAGAAGTTTGACTCTTCCAAAGATAGAAACAAACCATTCCAGTTTAGAATTGGTCAGGGTATGGTGATCGCAGGTTGGGATCAAGGCTTTGCTAAACTTTCACTTGGTGAAAAAGCTAGATTGACCATTCCAGGTGCTTTGGCCTACGGTGACAGAGGTTTCCCAGGTTTGATTCCTCCTAATGCTACTTTGATTTTTGATGTTGAGTTGTTGCAGATCAACTAATTGTTTTAGGTCTAGCTTCAACCTCCAGTATCATTTAATTTCACGTTGTTTGCTTTTTTCTTCCGTTTCCACCGTGCCTTTTTCGTTGTGGGTGGCTTCCTAACTATGGGAAGCACCCAACTCTACATTTATACTTCTACTTATTGCATTGCTTTCAATAGATAGGATATTTCTGTGTTACACAACAATCTTGTGTGACAGAATTGTATTTTCGTATATGATTAATGATTGGGTATTACAAATTAACGTCATACTTCTCATTTACAAAATAATCATACTCAGAACGTTTCAAATTACTTATAACTTTTCATAATATGGTTACCGTTTGGAAGGGCAGACTCATTTATTGATGACACCATGTCCGATGTTTCCCTTCTTAAATTCATATAGTACATCTTATTTTTTTTCAACACGATATGATCTGTAACAAGCATTTGATTTAAATAAAGCTTATGTGCGGTATCATAAAATTTAAATTCAGGCAAAGAGACCAACCTTTTGTTGATGTTAGGCATCGCTAATCCGCACTTGTACTTCAATATCTTACTCGATTCACCAGCAATAGTCAACTCAACCTGAGTATCTATATCATACATTTCAACTTCTGCACTGTATGATACCGCACAATGCAGCTTAAGGGTTTCATTGGAAGGATTTTCAACGAGGTAGTTCAGCTCGATCAGGTTATTCTCCAATTCATGTAGAAAAACCAATATTCTGGGATCCTTCAATGGTAGTTTACCCGCCCAAACCAATTGACTATACGGACGAGGTTTGAGTGTTTCTAGTTGAAAATCCTTCTCAGATTTAGTGTAAGAAAAGCGTAGGTATATCTTCGTATCGATAAAAGAACAGGACTTAGTTTCAGAGGATGAAGAAAGGATGAACGGAAGCTCAACAAACTTCTTTTCCACACAGGGGAAAGTAATGCGTTGTGGTGTGGGGTAAAAATCATCATCTATTAACTTGACTTTCGCCTTTGAAGAACTCTCAACTATTAAGTCAAAATTATTCAATATCAACTGCATATATGAATTATTCTTCATGTACACTAATGCCTTCCATGTGCGATCATATGGTGAAAAAGCTTTATCCAATGTGCTATCAGAACTTAACAATAAAGATCTATTTGGACCTAAATCTGGTTGGATATTTAATCTGATATCAAATGTTCTTTGAATCGGTATTTTAACTTCTTTTATTGTATTTGTGGTAATACCATCAGCTATTGATGTAAATTCAAAACAAAAATGAATGTATAGCATTTCCTTATCGTCATGACCTTGAGTTCTGAAATTGGTGTCCAAAACCGGAATAAATAAGAAGACATTTTCAGTTTTAGATTGGGAAGCTTTGATTTTTCCAGATTGTATTTTGTTATCATTATCAGGCTTCCTAGGGGAAATCTGTAAGGACTTGTCACCGACATTTGCAGTGGATATAACATTATATGTGTAGTCGATAACATCATTGTTATCGATAAACAGTTTAATAGGAATTTCAAAACCATCAAAGATCACTTCATCATAGTTCAAACGAATATTAACTTTTGGGATTCTTGCTTGAACATTAAATGTTGTCGACGGTAGAGTTAATGATACAAACTTGTGCCCGGATATACCATTCCCATTTTTAAATGGTTGTAACCACTGAACACTAGTCCCGGGCTTTTCAGCTTGCAAGTAAACAAAATTTTCGATGTCAAAATCCAATGTCTTTATGATGAGCTTAACTCTATTCAATGAAAATTTCCCTATTGCAGAAGAAATATCAAAGTTGAAAATCTTTTGGGTGCCAAACCCACTAAAAATCAAATTGGATTCAAATTCGGCGTAATCAAAATCTTTTATATCACAATAAAATGTCTCAAATACTCTGAACTCCAAATCGGATCTATGCTTTACAACAATGCACTTACTATTATCTCCAAAAATAAACTGAACATTCTCAACAATAGCATGATCCATTAATGTGTTCATTGCCGACGTCATAACAGCTTGCATAGTGAAAGTGTTTCCTATTATCACATCCTGCTTTTCAAAAACTACATTAACATTTATAAGTTTTTCGTTGAACGTTAACCTTTCGCTCGGATCGCAATCTTCCAAGTGGTTATCAAGTTTTAATTTCTGGTGATCAATTGAAAATTTAAGCGGATGCACTAACTTTTCTGGAAGCAGACAAAGCTTCAAATAATAAATCGCAGAATCGTGGTAATTACCAAGTTTGATTAAACACTGGAATAAACGTAAAAGCAATATGGATTCAATCCATTTCCATTTTTCCTCATGGTATATCGGTAATGCAACTAAATAGTTGTTGATTGCCATACTATAATTCTTAGTAAGAAAATGTTCTTCTGCAATTTGGAAATATGTGTAAGATTCCGCTCTATTGAATTTCATTTTTCTTGATCTCGAAAACATATCAAGAGCACCACTCAAAAGTTGTAGGCATTTCTTAGAATAAGGAAACTTTCGTTCTTCCATGAGTGATGTTGACATATACGGATCAGAGGCATCTCTATTAGAATGCAGGGCGCAAATCTTTCTTCGTCTCATGAGTGAACAGGCATGAAGATAAATAAACCCCCCCTGAGGAGTTATCCATTCATCACAAAATGGAGAACTGTTTTGCTTTCGACTCATATTCCCTAATAAGCTTAAACTTATCATCCTTTGGGGCGACGGATTAACATCAACAATAAGCTCTGGCGATTTTTGAATTAATTGCGCTAACCAACTCATCTGTGTGGCCAGCCATGTATAATAAGAGTAAGAGTCTTTTAAATCTTGTGGTAAAAGAGCAGTTACATTTTGAATGTGTATTGCAAATTTCTTATAACTCTGTTTCGCATTACCTAATAGGATGTAAGATCGAACTATGTGAATGGCCACCAAATCCAATAGACCACGACACTGACACCACAATTTAGACTTTTGAAAATTTATACTGTGAAAAGAATTTATAAGGCTTTCGTAACAATATTCCATGGATTTTGTACTGTCCTCGGTTACGCCGCAAAATTCTTCTAATAATGCTTCCTTAAGTGATGATCTCGAGTATAATAGATTTTTATCATATTGAAGGGATGCGTCAGGAATGTCCATTTTCGAACACTTAAGTAGAGCATTGTAAAAATCTGTGCACCATGGCCTCACCAGATGAACAATTGATAACATAAAATTCGAGATATCCTTCGGCTCTTTCGAATTAAAAAATGCTAACCCTGTACCCGCAGCTAATTTCGTATTCATCCTTATATGTTCAACTCGGTTTGATAGTGAATTGGATATATCTTTCGCAGGATAATCGCAAATCAAGATCACAAGATACCTAATTTTTCTTAAATTCAGAAAATGCTTGAATGAACAAATCTCTTCAACAAGTTTACGATCTGCAGCCACATCCTGTGCTTTATCTCTGGTCACCTCCAAATTATAAATGGATATAAAGATTGCTGGTAGAATTTCCCTATAAAGTTGAATCCATTCAAGAGGAAGTATTGTCCCAAAGTAAGGCGATTCTTTAAAAAACGGCGATATGGGCATATCCATTACTTCTGAATTCGTTGTTTGTTCCGCAGAATATTTGTTCTTGAAAACATCAATATTACAGCTTGGAATGTAGCATTTTGATCCAATAAACTTGAAATGATAATATAATTGTTTAATGAATCCCTTTGCAGTATAGGGTGGCAATATAGAATCAGCTATATTATGTCTTAAAAAGAATTCCGATAAGAATGATGAAATATGTCCATGAGATACCGGGATCTTTCGCTCGATTAGGCTAGCATCTTCTTTGCTCAACAAATAATTATGAATAATATTATCATCTGATGAAGTTGATGGTATTTTAATGGATGAATCTGGAGATTGGCAATTGAAACCTGTTTCTAAGTCTCCGTTGTCTGAAAATTCCGTTTCATTTGATCTGATCACGGTACTATCTAACCCTTGTATAATGATAAGCGGAGCCAATAAGGATGTTATCTCAGGTGGATATCTCTCCATAACAGATATTTAAGGATTTGAAAGAAAAGCTATAAACAAAAACTTTAATAGAATAGTTGTATCAATTAATGGAGTTGATAGAGCTCAAAGATTGCTTTACCTTCAAGTAAATTGAGACACTTTCATCATATATTTTTGGATGCCTGTTCTAAGTTTTTTACCCCTTTTTCAATTCACCCTATTTTATTTCCTGGCGCGACAAGGAGTTCCTTATTCGACAAATGACTACCCAAGAGTACAAACGTTTACCTGAATCCCCATAGGAAATAAACTAAGCTTAAAGATAATTTCTATCTTAAGTATCGATATAAAAATACTAACAAATATCTAAATAAAAGCAAAATTCATAAACTAATAGGTACTGCATTAGCTCGGCTAGCCTACTATTTCAACCTTCTCCGGCTTCTTTTCATCATCTTTATCATCAATTTGTCCCGAACTCTTTTCTGGATCTGAACCTTTAGGACCAAATTTGACATTTCGGTTGGCGCTAATTACAGCATTTATGACGTCCTTTGCATCAGTACCACTAATAACGGCATCCCTGTCAAGGTTGCTCTTAGGTCCTTTATAGATCTTATGAGCATAGACATAATACCATATTAAAACCAATAACATAGAACCCCAATACACAACAACAGTCCAATTCATCAAATCTGGAGTATTATCAGCACCTCTATATTGAGGGAAGTTAAGAATTGGAATCATGAGCAACACGAAAAGACATGCCACTGTACCGCAAGGAGCACTAAATTTTCCAAGATTCCATGGACCAGGCTTAAAAGTATTTCGAGCATACGTAATTCTTAAAAGTGTTGGAACAGTGAAGGAAATGAAAGAGCCAATGGCTCCAACCGAAAATATGGCATCGATAGCAACACCTCCAAACATGAGAATATCAAGAATACTTCCAATAAACCAATTAGCCCAAACAGCATTAACAGGAGTTCTAGTGACATTGTTAACTTTACACCAGTAACGTGAGAGAGGGAAGCAGTTATCCCGAGAATAAGAAAACAACACTCTTGAGGCAGCAATCATACATGAGAAGCACATGTTAAACGAAAGTATAACAGCAAATGCACCAATTGCCATAACTTTCTTCTGATCCATGATTTGATTCAAGTATGCAATGTATGGTTGTCCCAATTCATCGTTAATAGCATCAGGAACACTAACTATTGTGTATGCCATTGCAAGTTGGAATACGAAACCAAGCAAACCACCAACTGTTGCAGTTAACACGATTGCTCGGGGTGTTGCAACCTGTGCGTTGGAACATTCTTCAGATAAATGGAAAGGTGAATCAAAGCCAGACATGGTCCAAATGACAGCCATGAATGTCATAAGAATACAGATTCCATCAGGCCAATCAGTAAAATTATCTAACTCCCATGCATAGCCATTTGAATTGAACCGTGGAAGTCCCTGACTGGTTCTGTTGTTTCCGGCAAGCATGACAATAAAAGAAATGAACAAAAATATTAAATTAAGAGCTGTTGCGGCGGTGTTGATATAAGCAATCCATTTAGTAGGCGCGGATGCTATAACGGCGCATGCAGCGGTTATTGCAATCGTTAAAAGAAAGCAGTGCCATGTTTCATACGTATAATTTGGATTTCCAATTTGGACTAATGCAAGAATCATCGAAGCGCACGAATAGCCAACGGAAGGAGCACCAGTAACCTGGACAAAATAATTGGACCAGCCAACTAACCAAGAAAGTAATGCTTTATATTTTGGAGGTGCTAACATGGCAGTGGCATAATACAAACCACCAGATGTCGGGAAAGCACTCGATATTTCTCCCATGGAAAATGCAACACATAAGACACCAATCATACCAACAAGGTAGCCCCATGTAATTCCTGCGTTACCGGCGTAGGCTAAGGAATACCAAAGCGTAGATGCAATAGATGGTAGAAGTCCCAAAACAGAAAATGAAACGGCAAATGTTGTCATAAGAGAAAATTCTCTTTTAAATTCTTGTTTGTATCCTAAGGAAAGTATGACTGCTTCATCTTTATCAACTGGGTGATCAACTAAAATCCTTTTATCATCTCCGGAGAGGACTGACGTTATTGGGATATTATCCACCGAAATAACAGTCTGCGTAGACTTTATCATGGCAGCCTCACCACTTCCTTTACTAGAAGGCATGCTTTAGAAATTATTTCTGTTCTTTTTATTTGCAAGCTTGAACTTGTAGTTTACTGACCCCTTAATGAATAATTGAGTACAGCTACTTCAAATTTTCGTATACAACCTTTAGTGTGACAACAGTCATGACGTTATTCAATAAGCCTCTAAATTATGGGACAATTATTATATATATATGTGCCATGAATAAATCGATACCAGAGATGGGAAAGATGAAACTGCTAATGATAACAACGATGCATTTCAAGCAGAGAAAATTAGATTAGACGTTGATGCAATCAAGGATTAATCAAAATGTTTTGTTGTTCTTCTGAAGATAAGAAATGAAAAGCATTATGGACCCGAGTAACACATTCCTAATTTGTATAAAGCTATTATCTTCAAAATGCCTAAAAATATGACATGGTTGCTCATAGTAGGACATTATTTCACCGAGAGCAAAGCTGTACTGATAGATAACGATAAGCGGGAAGATCCATCCAATACCGAGCGTTAATTTTTCCTTATTGTTGTGTGCAGATCAAATTTTTTTGGGGCGTTTAATTTAGCACTGTATTTCCAACTTTCATTTTTTTCCCCTACATCGGCAAAGTAAACGAAAAAAAAGACGAGATGGGTGGATCAAACCATTTTTACCACCTGTAATGCAATATAAGCCTAATTAATTTTAAGCTTGTCTGAGGTAACAGTTTTGCCTCAAGTTTTGTACAAATGGGGTTACATAACTTAAATTTGAGCATCGCGGAAAATATCCCGTAAAATCTTGTAAATGTGATCCTAATCATATAAGGCGGTGATACCAGTTTGGAACTTCCTAATTTGGTATCCTTTCCTTGTGAAAGCCCGTTCGGCATTTATTTACTCAACATACTATGTACAGTTTAAACTATGAAATGAGGGATACTCCAGGTTCCACGAGTACAATAGTACCGTTTTTTTCAAATGCTTCAGTCTTTAAATTTATTCTAACGCATCCAGATAAAAGAATACCGAAGCGCCAAAATTTTACTGTTACCGCTACGGTCCGTGTGTAATCAATCTTTCAGACTGCGATCTCCGTCTTCGTCCTAAGAACCTTTTTTTTTTTTTTTTTTTACTTAAATATTTTTTTATTTTTTATCCCTAATACTCTTAAGCATTTCACGTGATCTCCATCACGAGCTACATGCTATCATTTTTGGCCGATGCAATAGGATCGATTTTCGAGAAAATGATGGAAAAAAAAAGGTGGAGATTTATCCAATGAAAGCGGACAACATGAAGCAAACCCCATTAGTTTCCTTCAACAACCTTATCTCTTCTGAACCTTAGCAATTGTTAGGTATACGTACATTTTTTCCACGTTTTGCAACGAGCTTTTTGTTTATCGGCTGAAATAAAAGTGCCGTTTTCATTGACAAGGGTGTTCATTCAATAATTGGCGCGCCTTATCGTATAATTACTGGAGAAGCGGGCAACAATAGTTTCCGTCATTGAGGAACGCAAGAGATATTACATTCGTTGCATAAAAGTATACATTTTAAATATTTTTCTGTTCTTAACATGATTGCTCTCATTCAGGTGTCCAATTATTCAACTAGGAGATTTATATCCGGTTGTGCTTCAACATTCAAAGGCGCATCTTTGAAACCGCTTTTCACTCGATTCTATAGTCAAGTTTATAGATGTGGTGCTTCAACTACGGGTAGTAGAAGAACATATGGTCTGGAGAACTATAATTGTGCTGCTCCGATCATAACATCTAGGAGATTTGAATCTATTACTTCAAGCACTACAGGACAGAGGGTTCCTGATTCTGTGTTGAACCTTAGTCCTACTCAATATAGACACTTGGCTGACGAAACGTTAGACACTATTGCCACGGATCTTGAAGATTTATTCGAAGATAAAAACATCGCCGATGCAGATGTTGATAACAGCGCCGGAATTGTGACAATTACAACTGCCGAAGGAACCTACGTTATCAATAAACAGCCTCCAAACAAGCAAATATGGCTGAGCTCGCCAATTTCAGGCCCCGACAGATTTGATTATATCAAAGGACGTTGGACATCTTTAAGGAAGGGTGAAAAATTATTTGATATTCTTGAAAAGGAAGTAAGTGATATGTTTGGTGAGTTTGAGTTTACCGAGAAATTTTAAGCCATTTTGTGAACGGAAATGTACTTATTTTTTTACGGTACATAAGCTGTTGTATTTGAAGCACTTGTTTATGATAGCATGTTCGGCTCTAGTTCACATATATGTATCTGTCATTTTGTGTCCTCTGAATTACGATATATTTTGCTTTTGTTCTGCTTGGTTAGCCCGTTTTAAATCTAGCTTGTATAAACTGTCTTCTTTCATCATTGAATATATTAGATGTGGCGTACCAATTGCTTCCTATATCTGTAGATTACGTAATCTATTTGTTTGTACTCCGCATCTGTATGTACAAAACCACTTTGGTTTGAGGATGAAAAATTTTTTTCGGCTCTATTTGCCTATTACTAGGAGAGCTCAACTTTCTCCCCTCCTCTTGTAAAATCCTTCATTTATTTTCTGAAAAAATTTCTTGTCTATATAGTTTCAATTATGCTGATTTAAACCTAAATTGAATTCATTAGTACTAACGAAGGACCACTTTGCAAAGCATAATAAAGATCGTAAATATAGTAGAAATATGCCTATTTCAGCATCGAAAGCCAGAAGAGAAGCAAAAAGAGCAAAGAAAGCTAAGGAGGGAAAGCTGAAGGGAAAAAAATTGTCGAAGAGAGAAAGACAAAAGCTTGAGACGGCCGATGATGTTGATGATGTCACTTCAAAGATTGCAGATATGAAGTTGCAAAAGGATAAAGAAGGATTGTCCGATCGTGTGACAACAGGTGTGTTGGATTCTCTTCAAACTTCGTTGGATGTTAAAATGTCTTCTGTGTCATTGCTATTTCACGGTAAAGTTATGATTCAAGATTCTCATCTTGAGCTCAACTATGGCAGAAGATATGGTTTGGTTGGAGAGAACGGATGTGGTAAATCAACTTTTTTGAAGGCCATTGCTGCAAGGGAATACCCTATTCCAGAAGCCATCGATATTTATTTATTGGATGAACCAGCTGAGCCAACCGAGTACTCTGCGCTGGAGTATGTCGTCAGAGAAGGTAAGGCAGAATTGGCAAGATTGGAGAAAGAGGTGGAAGATATTATTGTTGAGCAGGGACCTGATTCCGAGATGTTGGATCCATTGTACGAAAGACTGGATGACATGGATGCATCTACATTTGAGAGTAGAGCAGCAGTGATGTTGACTGGTTTGGGATTTAATAAAGAAACTATCAAGAAGAAGACGAAAGATATGTCTGGTGGATGGAGAATGAGAGTGGCTTTGGCCAAGGCATTATTCATCAAGCCAACCCTTCTACTTTTGGATGATCCTACGGCACACTTGGACTTAGAAGCTTGTGTGTGGTTGGAAGAGTACTTAAAAAGATTTGATAGGACATTGATCATAATTTCACATTCCCAGGATTTCTTGAACGGTGTGTGCACAAATATCCTTGAAATGAGAAGCAAGATTTTAACTATGTACAGCGGTAACTACGACATTTATATTAAAACGAGGGAGGAACTTGAAACAAACCAGATGAAGCAATTCAAGAAGCAGCAAGATGAAATTGCTCATATCAAGAAGTTTATAGCACACGCTGGTACATATGCAAACTTGGTTCGTCAAGCAAAGTCTAGACAAAAGATTTTGGATAAAATGGAGTCTGATGGTCTTATTCAAGCTGTCGAGGAGGACAGAGTGTTCCATTTCAGATTCCCAGATGTCGAAAAACTTCCACCACCTGTTCTTTCATTTGATGACATATCATTTTCGTATGATGGTAACCCAGAGCATAATTTATACGAGAACTTAACATTTGGTGTTGATATGGACTCGAGAATTGCTTTAGTTGGTCCAAATGGTGTCGGTAAATCCACATTGTTGAAACTTATGGTCGGAAAGTTGATGCCACAGACTGGTAGAGTTTCAAAACACACACATATAAAGTTAGGTGTTTACTCGCAGCATTCCGCTGACCAGTTGGATTTAACCATGTCTGCCGTTGACTTTGTTAGGTTCAAGCATTCCGAAATTTCCCAGGATCCTCAATACTGGAGAGGGCAACTTGGAAGATATGGATTAACCGGTGAAGCCCAGACTGCTAAAATGGGTACTCTTTCTGAAGGTCAAAAGTCCAGAGTTGTCTTTGCTTTGTTGGCCATGGATGCTCCAAATATTCTTCTTTTAGACGAGCCTACTAATGGATTGGATATTCCAACTATCGATTCTTTAGCTGAGGCTATTAATGCTTACACTGGTGGTGTTGTTGTTGTCTCCCATGACTTCCGCTTGATTAACAAGGTTGCCAAGGAAATTCTTGTGGTGGAGGACAAGACCGTGACCAAATGGGAAGGAACCATATTGGACTACAAGAAGAAATTGGCGAAGAACGTTGTGTTGTAAGGTTTGCTGCATTAATGTATGGAGTTTTTCGTCGGCAGCTCTTTTGCCAAATTTCGTTTAATATTAAATAAACATTTAGTTTTTAATATTTTTTTCTACAGCGAGTCAACAAGTTAAATTAGTCTATAAAAGCATCCTTGGAGGTATTTCTTCTATTACTGTTCGCATTTACTCTCACTCTTTATCTTTCTTTTCTTTAATTTTGGTTCGGGGTCTGTCCGGATCTCAGATCGCGAAATTACGTCTTGCTGTTTATCCTTGATTGTTTTTATATTAACACCATTATCAAGATCTCGAAGATCCGCTGCAAACAAAATTGAGTGAGCCCATCCTGCATAATCCCCCCATAAATGAATGAAGAAGTTTTGAATCTCGTCGTAGACATTTTTGGTCATGGTTTTATTTCTGGATTTTGTCCTAAATTTGTAATCTCGTTTGGCAATCTGATACACATGCGTATCAATAGGGACAACATTATGCTTTTTCAATGACATCAATGCAACACAATCCGCAACTTTAGGACCGACGCCTGGAAACTGCAAGAGAAACTCCTGGCACTTTTCTTTTGATGCCAATTTAAGTTTTTTCGAACAAAGCGTCTTATATATAACAGGCTTATTCACACAAATTTTTGCCGTTTCGTATATAAACTTGGCCCTATATCCAAATCCTAGATCCCTTAGTTTCTGTTCAGTGCCATCCATAGCTAAGACTTTAGGAGTGGGAAAAGTGTAGTGATCAACACCCTGAAACGTTCCCAAATAGTTTCCATAATGAATGCAAAGTGTGTCACACATTTGAGATATCCGTTTCACATTGTTGTTGGACGAGCAAATAAAGCAAATGAGATTTTCCCAGGGGTCCTGACACAATATTCTGATTCCCCGAAACTGTGAGGAATTTTTCAAGAAATGCTTATCTTTGGAACACCATACTTCGTATAAGGAGGACGCGTTAACGTCGAGTTGCAAATATTCTTTCAAAACAGTGGCCGTGTCAGGTAAATATGGAATCGACGAATATAAGATCTCCTTATCATTCTGCCTAAGTAACAGAATTCTGTTTTTAATGGAGCAAGACCATATTTGATCTATGCATTTCCATCGAAATGTCTGTCCACATCTGAGTACTTTGTTAAGACAAGCCTCAGTAGGATCAACCACAAGATGACTCCATTTGATTTGTGGCACAGTCATTATGAAACTTCACACTTCAGTTCAACTGTTCATACGGGGCAAAAAAAAAAAAAGCATCATCCTGTATAGATTATGAAAACAAAGTTCGCACAAATCATTTTCATTTAATAAGGGCTGGACTTTATTACGCATATTTTTCATTGTTGGGAAGTGCGGACGCTTCGTGTTATCACATTCATTTTTTTAAGAAAAAACTACAGGATCATCGCGTATCTTCTCTTTTTCATAATCTTTTTTCCATAAAATAAGGACTGAAATGTTAGTAGATTAAGATATCAATAAAGAAAGTCAATTGCCATTAAAATATTCTGAAGTACTTTATAGATGAAAAAATTGCTTTAGCACAATATCTATATATATATATATATATATATTTTTTGTTTAAAGCACTAAATGCTTTTATATCTGCTATATATTTATGTATTCGATCCTTGATTTTGCGTTTCCTCTTTCAGACAGTAAGTAGTCAGTTTAAATATTCTTGTTCTCACTTCTGCAACCAGATATTTTCTTTCAGTCAATAAAGTTCTCCCCTACGCGATAGTATTCATTTTAATTTATCTTTCGCATTCTGTCATAATTTAACTGCCATACTTTTGAGATCTTTGACAAATAATTTGATCTAAATCCACTAACACGAATATCCTTCAATTTAGCTGATACAACAGGCAACTGTAACGTGCTGTTTAGTTTCTCGAGAAATTAAGATATCGATTCCTATCAACTTTAAAAAAAAAGTAAGAAAAATAAAATAAACTCGCCTGAAAAAAAAAAAAATACAGGAAATAGCATATCGATTTCATTCAGCGGATTGGAGCACAAGTTCGATAAGTACAGTTGAGCAATTAAATGGAGAAACTGATAGCGGAATAACCAAAATGCATGCTACCGGAAAATTAGAAAAATATCACTCCAAAGCACTTGCTGAAAAAGCAGAGCGAAACACCACGGTACAACCTACCATTAAACGAAGAAGAGGTAGACCACGGAAAAAAGTACGTCAAAGTAATAAATATTCAACGCAAACACCAAAAAAAAGTTCAGGTCGTATGGTAAGAAGGACTCGAAAGGTGACTGGAGTGGTGAATCAACACGCTGAAAATAAGCATGATACTGCAGCGTTGAATGCACACAATAATGAAACTTGGAAAGATCAGGAATTGTATGAAAAGCAAGATATGATACATAAAATGTTACCTGATTTTAACCCATTGCTAGAGCAGATGAAAGATGCCACACAGAAACGATGCACATCTTCCTTTCGACAGGCTGAAGACTACGGTTGGAATGATAGGTCTGTTCCACAACATAGACGCCCGGGCTCTTCTGGAATCGAACCCAGGGCAGCCGAAAAATTGTTCCTTGATAGTGCGACCGAATTTTGTAGAAGGCTACAAGTTTATAGAGAGATTTATAGAATGCTATCTTCAAAGAAGATTGAGTTGGCATTGAGAAGAAAACGCGTTTGGAAGAAAAAATGTCTGGTTACTGTTCGAGTTGGCAAGAAGAAGGGAGCACAGCTGCTGAAGAAAGGGGCTGCATCGATTGGTGGAAATGATAAATCAAATAACGTGATCACATCAAAACGAATAAATTTGAAAATAAATGATGGCGGTGAAGACACTACTGACGTTAAGAATAAGAAATGTATGAATGATTGCAAAACTTTACATGTTAAATACGCAGATGAGGTTGCAAATGATAATGATAATGCTGAAAATAGTGTGCTAAATGAGGAAGAAGATGATGTGGATGACAGTCACAATAACAATGGTGCTGATTCAGAAAACAATGACACCGATGAGGAAAATGATGATTATTACAAGGAAGATGATGAAGAAGATGATGAAGAAGATGAAGAAGATGAAGAAGAAGATGATGAAACTGTATTTGCCGATGAAGTCAGTCCTACATTTGGACGAAGAGCTGGAATCTCTCGCCGTGTACGCGGTAGCAGAAGATCTTAAATTTATTATACAAAAATCATAGCATTGCATGTATTCCTAATAAAAATTTATCCTAGAAAAAAACGTATCGAACTTTATTATCCTATCTAATTGACGACAAAGTTCACCACCCTTTGAATAATTTTGTTTTCTACCTTGTTACCCCAAATCAAATCTAAATGTTCATGATTTTTCACGCCTACTATGTGTATTGATTTGTGCCCCATATCTGCAGAGTCAAGCATTCTTGATTCTGCTTCATTCACTTTAATGTTATCCTCGGTTATATCAACTTGATCACCGGAAGACTCAAGGCCCTCTTTTCCGCTGAGGTCATCCTGCAATTTAATCTCATATTTCTCATCATTACCACTAGTATCATCACTGTCTAAATATTCAACATCCGCAGAGTCATATTCTGGAAGTTGATGAAGTATTACGTCAATATCAACAAGAGAGTCTGCCATTCCATAAACTAGAAGAACTTTTGGAATTTTCATTGCTGCTCTGATAGGATATTCAAAAGATGGGAAAAGCAGAGACTCCTGGTACATTTGAAATTTCGTTGATCTAATTATCTGAAACCAATGAACGACACACTTAACAGATGTTGTCGAGTATAGGTGAAAGTATGCAACAAGCTTCTGCAGAATATCCATATTGTTTGAATGCCAGCCAAATAAAATACGGTTTGGAATGTCGATGAGTTTAATGAATAACGGCGGATAGACAATTTTTAACCAAAATAAAATGGACTGCATTAAAATCTTCTTTCCGAACAAAAAGAAGAACACCTTAGGCTGTAAGTTCACAATCGAATTGATAAGCCAGTTTGACAGTTTCTTTGGAGTTGTTGCAGGGGCAAGTAAAATAAGTTTATCGATCTTTTCATTTAAATCACGATTCACCGAAACTGAAGCAAGAAATTGAGAACATCCCTGGCTAAATCCGATATATGTAAGTTTGCTAATACTCTTAAGTTTTAAAACGTAGTCTATGGATGCAGGTATATCATATAGCGCAAGTTCGTCAATAGAAAAATTCCAGAATTTCTTGTCGTGAATATCCGCATCCTTACAATACGAAGAGTACTTGTTTCCCCTATTATTGCCAAGGAAAACATCATATCCTAGTTCACACAATCTAAAAGGTATGTTATCATCCTTTCTTATTCTGACGCACCATATCTCACTATTCATTAATAAACCATGCTGCAAGAAAACAGCCTTGCCATTTGACTTAAATCCATTTGTTTCTGGGTTCAATCTATGAATAGTTAATCCATACCCGTCCTTTGTTTGCACAAGGTGGCTCTCGGATACAAATCCATTAATCTCACAAAGTTCTTCAAAGGAACATGCTGTTCTTAACTGTTCAATCCTCTGTAAAAACGCATCATTTGTCAATGCACTATCCTGCTGAGATATAAGCTTATCATAGGCATCGTTGTTGGTTTTCTCAAAGTTTAAAAGAAGTCTAACAGTCCTAGTACAAGCAGAAATTATGGATTTTGGAAGCACAAACGTAATGCCAGTTATTAATCTCTCCAGTAAGATGATGGCAATTGAAATGGCATTTTGGATATTATTCAGAAAGCTCACTTTCCTAATACCATGAGCCTCATCAAAACTAGTGTCGGAAAAAGCAGTGCTCACACTTCTAGCACTAGAAGTTCTTCTTTGTATCATTTTTACTATTCAATTCAAAAGGCAACTGAATGACGGTTGATTAACATTTTTAAAAGTAAAGGAAGATTAGTGCAAGAACAAGAAAAACTTAAAATTCAGGGAACGACCATGCTTTTATAAACATATACAGGGTTGTCATGCGCGTCGTATCTGTGGAAAGAAATAGCACAGCCAGAACATGTGAAAGAAAGAAAAAAAAAGAGATTTAACATTTATAAAATATTTTCCGACCAGAGATTTCAATGTAAGGGTGTTGCACATTTTAGCTGTAAATCCCCTTCGGTTAAGCATGAAAAATGAATAAGAAGAGGAGTAGGTGCGAAGCAAGAGAAGAAAAGAGTATGCAATTCACATTTATTTACATGTTCCTGAGAGAAACTTTTATTGTTTAGCTGCAGACGTGGGAAGGGAAAAATTCATCAAGGGTAGCAGTTCAGCAAACAATTTTGCCAGATTTAAAATAGTTTACAATTTACCTGTATTACTTATCTGGGGCCCAGATTACAGTAAAAGTATATACGGAGCAATGAACTAGCTCATTTGTATAATTTGTGACCTCTCTATTTTCTGCCCTTCTAGAAATCGGCTGTGTATTCAAATATCAACAAAGTTAGTTAGGCTAAGCAGCCAAGCATAATTCCGCCCCGCTGTGTTATTTATTTCTTATTCATAACTTTTTTTTCCCCTTTCACTTAGATTGTTTTCCTCCATTAATTTCTTTTCAACTCTTCACAATCATAAGTTGTTTATTATTATTTTCTCTGAGTCTTCGGTTATCAACTAGTATTAGTGCAAATTGCATCTTGTTGCCCTATATTACGTTGTTTCCCTCCATAGCATATATAGTACGGAAATCTCCGTACATTGGTTCTCCATTGAGATCATTTAAGGTTTACCTTATCATTACATTCCACCTTTTTGGCATACACTTCACTTGTTGTTCTTTTTTACTGCATTATTTTCTGCCGTTGCTTACTTATTGAAGTATTCGCTGAGAATACGATATACTGGCTTCCATTATAGTCAGAGGAAGTGAAGATTTAAACGCTTTAACATTCTTTTTTTGTCATACATATATTACATATAATGGGATTCAAAGATCTTTTTTCCAGAGGTCCATCAAGAAGAAGGCATGTCAAGGAAGCAGATCCATACATATATGTACCGCCAGATACATTAGGGAGACAATCTGGTGGTATTGCGGCTTACCAGGCTGCTTCCTCGGCTGTTTCGTCAAGGCCATATACAAGAACGAATTCCCTGATGGATTCCAGTTCTGCTGCAGCATCTGCGCTGCGAAAAAGCTATTACGGAGAACTAGGATATAAAGATAACATTCCTCGACGTACCATGTCTATGACTTCGGGATCTATGCGAAGACCTCTTCTTACGATATCAAATGGGCGATATTCCGCTTATGGGAATCGGACGATGTCCTTGCAGTCATCAGTTGATCCGTATATAAGAAGACGGGCAATTGCAGGAAGTAGAATATCATCCAGGGCAAATTCATTACGTTCACAAAGCTCAAGACAATCTGTTGGCAGCACGAGTTCTGTAAACACAACAACGACGACAACAACGACTAAAAGGACAATTGATAGTGATGGGAGGCCACAAACAATTGTAAAAAAGACCACAAAGCTTTTGGACGCATCTGGGAATGCAAGATCGATTAAGAAAACTACTATTGAAAGAAGGGGAGGCTTAGAAATCGTGAGAACTACAGTTATCAAGCCTGCTGTAAGGGCTTTAAATGCAGACAGGTACACTGAATCACCTTTGAAGTGTAATCAAGAAGAAGAGCTCGCAGGAATAGAAGAGGAATTTGATGAGGATTTCACTAAAGACGTCGAAAGTCCGTCTTTACAGTCTCCGATTCAGTTTTCTGATGGGACAAATGTTATTCCTGAAGTCCCTGAAGAAGATATTTACAATGATAAGATTTCCGATGGAGTTAAAGGAACAACGCAATTCAGTGTTGGTGGCAATGAATTGACAAGGACTGACATGAACTCTGAGCCTAATGATACTTCAAATAAAGCAAAAGGAGAACTTAAAAGCAATTTGGGGTCGCCAAATCATGATCAAAAGCAGCATGAATATCGCAAATTGGCAAAGCCACTTATTCCGTCTTCATCTCCAATTCATATGTCACCTAGAAGATCAATATTAAAACATACTTCACCATCTTTTGAAAGCAATAACACAAATGTGAATGGGGTTGCGGAGGTTCATGTGAAAGAACCCGAACGTGTGGTTGTTGCAAGCCGTTCGCCATCTATGCCCGATAGTCCTGGTGACAATGATTCTTTTTATGAGGACGCGCCTGATGGGCACAGGATCAGTCGAAAGCAAGTCAGAATTCCCGCAAAATATATTGTACCTGATGAGCAAGGGAAGTCCCTTACTTCAGGAAGAAGGCAACCGAGCGCTGAGGAAATGTATGCAAAAGCCTACAAAGTGGCTCATGGTATGGTTTATAAAAATTCAAGCTCTCCGACCGAACATGTTGTGGATCGGGATGATACTTTAGACGAAACTACAAGAAGAAACACAATGATGAACACTGGGGAACACGGAAGTATTCGGTCAGGATCTTCAAATAGTGTATCCAACGGTAGACCAGTCAGCGCTTATATCCCAAACAATCGTGGATTTGCAGTGTATTCCTTAAGAGAACTTCCTAACTCGAAAAAAATGAGGAAATGGAGAGAGAAAGAAGCCAAACTTTTTGCCAGAGCAGAAAAGAAACAACAAAAAGTGCAAAAAACAGAATTTGATGGTATGGGTATTCGTATCAGTGCGCCAGCAAGCATTTCGAGTGCCACTTCAACTATATCCGAGAATAAATCCGAGAGAAAGCATAGGAAAAAGGAACATATGTTTTTCAGATTTGGAAAGAAGAAACACGAGTCCCGTAATGTTGATGACTCTGTGAATCAAGAATTATCTGCATCTCCAAGAACATTTTCCGATTCTAAAGATGTGATTCTAAATACAGACAGTGGAAAGGATGCTGCAGCATCCAAAAATGGATCTGAAACTGCATTTTCTAAGGAGAAAAGTAAATCTGATTTGCAAGGGTCGCGTGCCGACAACATAGATAATACGACGTCAGCTTTGGAGAAGCAATTACCTCAAGGCAATACCACCGAAACTATTAGGTCTGATGCCGATGTTCCGGGTGGCATCGAAATTAAGGTGAATGACATTTCCACCAAACCACCAGTACTGGGTTCACAGCCTGATAAAAAAATACAACCTGTTGATATGCAGCCTGCAGGAGAAGTTCGAGTTAAAAGTACTTCTGGGGAGTCTGAACAACGAATTGAAAGCGAAGATAGTGAAAAAACAATAGCGGGAGATGCTAGTTCCCTCCATCGTGTGAAGCAGACAAGCAATTATAATAAAGCTTCCGGTCCTGTGAATAATGATCAGAAAGTTGTGAATGGAGAAGCAGCTTCTCCTTCAAATACTTCAACGAATGCACGCATTGCTTCCATGAAACCTAATTTGAAACAACATGCTGCCGGCGATAACATGCAGAATTCAAGAAAGCAAGAAAGGAGGGAAAAGAAAAAGAAGAAATCATTTGGGCGAAAGTTTATGAGATTCTTTGATTTGTGATATCTAGTAAATCTATAGTATTCACAGTAATGTATCTGACGCATAAAAGTTTTCTTTTAATTTATGGAGGAATCCGTAATGCTCGCGAAGTATCTGAAGCATCTGGCGCGTCGCGTAAATCTTTTTTTTTCACCCACCCTCTCCTCTCATTCTTCGTATTAGATCTTGACCCGTAGGATTTTTCTAACATCTATAACCTGGTTCAAAGAGACACTGTGCACTTAAATACAGAACAATAGGCACCATATGAAACATTTTGCACTGTAATCTGTGACAGTATGACAACCGTATTAAAAAATCAATCAAAACAGCTACTTACAGCCAAGACTCTAACCTTACATTGGCATGATAACTCTCTTCCGGTGTATAGTGTGGATTTTCAACCGAATAGAGAAGGAACTAGATCCGAAAGATTGGCAACAGGGGGAGGTGATGGTAATGTTCGTATTTGGAAGGTAATATACACGAATAATGATCCAATAAATGGTCAAAGTGTGGAATCAGTTGAATATTTAAGCAATATAGGAAAGCATACACAGGCAGTAAATTGTGTTAGGTTTGATCCCTCTGGACAGTTTCTTGCAAGTGCATCAGATGATGGGAGTGTTATGATATGGGAGCTGTCAGACAAACTTGTTCAGGAATTTGGTGCGAACGATGAATTTTTAAAAGAGAGCTGGTCTCTTAAGACGGCTGCATTTTCACCATCCAGTTCTGAAATATATGATATAAGTTGGTCTCCGGACTCGAAATTCATAGTATGTGGCTCGATGGATAATTTTGTACGTGTTTTTGATACAAAAACTGGAATGGTTGTTTCACAAATAAGGGATCATACGCATTATGTTCAAGGAGTTCAATGGGATCCCAGAAACGAGTTTATATGTTCACAATCAGCCGACAGATCTGTTCATGTATATAATATTCTTAGCAGCAAAAAGGACCACGATTTTATTGAAGTTGCATTGAAAGCCTCTATTAATATATACAGAGCAAAGGTTGATTTCAATGTTTCTTGTCCTACTTCCATGTCTACTTCCTCATCGCAGAATGATAATTCATCGGAAAAGCCAAGGAGGTATCTTTACAAGAATGAGACGTTACAGTCATTTTTCCGTCGGTTAGCCATATCTCCTGACGGTTCTCTTCTCATTTCGCCGTGTGGTCTGTACAAGAGCTCCGAAGCATCGGAAAATGAGAATGCAGTTTTTATTCACATTCGTGCCGGGTTGAGGCGGCCTCCGGTTATGTGTATTTCAGGATTTAAGAAGCCCGCAATTGCTGTGCGATTTAGTCCTGTTCTGTTTAAATTACAAGAAGGGGAAAGTGGTTATATAGACCTTCCATATCGAATGATTTTTGCAATTGCGACACAAGATTCAATTTTTGTTTACGATACTCAACGATTAGAGCCTTTAGCTGTTGCTGCGAGTATTCACTATGCTGTTATAACAGATATTTGTTGGTCCGCTGATGGTAAAGTTTTAATGGCTTCTTCAGCTGATGGCTTTGTTTCTAGCATCGTATTTGATGACGATTTAATAGGGAAGGATATTGTGACTTATGATATTCCTTCCTACGTTAGTAGTCATCCGATCGAGTCAAATGAAATTGAAATAGAGAAAACAGAAGTAGGTGATCATTTAAACACTTCTGAAAAAAAACTAGAAGAACGGCATGACGGAAGCCCTTCTCTAAATATTATCGATGCATCATCCACAGTTTCGCTTTCCCCATCCATAGTTGAGATGTTGAAGATATCTTCTGAGAGTCGTGATAAGGCCTCAATAAAAAGCCATGAGGTTCTTAAGAAGCCAAGTGCCATATCTTCTGATGATGATGAAGTTGTTGAATTGGGTGTACAGAAAGCGCATAATGAAAGAACGAAATCAGGTATTGATTGCATTCTTCACAAAGCCAAAGGGTTAAATGGAGACCACAAAGAATCTAACGCTGTATTTGCATGTACAACTATGTCAAAATCTGGGATGGAGAAACATAAACGACGCAGAATAGCGCCTACATTGATATCCACATTAACCCGTGATAAATAATTTCTGCATCATTTTCTCACATCAATACCCCAAAGTATTTTTATGTTCTTGTTTACCTAACACGATAATGTTTTACATTCCTCTTTATTGACTCAAATGCATTGTGATAAAGTTGATTCACATGAGATGGTCTGTCCAATTATGCCAAGGAATTTTCAGATTTAAATAACCGTCACAGTTACGTAATTAAAATACAAGCACTGACCTATGTAAGTGACAAAGAATCACTACATTTGGACATGTAATAACTAACCTTAACTCAATAGCTGAACTTCACGTTAAATTCGCCACCAACTAGTTCCTTATTTATGCTAATCATCTTGTTTCTGCTTCCAACGTAGTGCTTGTTAGTCTTCCTCCGCTGCCGTTATTATTCTTATTTCTCTCATTCGTTACTTAACCGTATAAACTTCTACATTCATATTTTGTCTGGGTAGAATAGGCAAAATCACCGTTAAGAAAACTAGTATCTCAACAAATGCAACCCCTTTAGAATATCAGTATTCAATGTTGTTCGCTGAATGACGATCTTTCAATAGTCTACCAAATCAACGAAAGCATTTTAACTCCAGCCCACACTTCCAATATTTCATGTAACCAACTTTCTCCTTCCTTCTTACTCCTTAGCTTTCATAGTTGTGGTTTGCATCCGTTCACTCATCATGATTATTTAAAACGCCAAATTAGTTATTATTAATAGCTCTTTCTCTTGCACAAAAATACTCCTTCGCAATACATTTTAGCATAGCACCGAGATTCTTATTTAATTTTTAAACGAATTATGCTTAATTGTCAATATGCATACAAGATCATCTAAACTAGGTAGATATAATATAATATCTTTAGTTCTTTTATGACAAATTAATTTCGGGAACCATATTCTTGTCTATAATCCTAAAATCATTATTCGCCATAATCGAGCGTTAACCTTCTTATTTTCACAAATGTTTAGTAATCGAACACAAATTTCGAATTTCTGTACTTTAAGGAGCATAACCTTAAATTACATCCTTAGTAATCATCAGCACAGTGCTAACTGAGAGTGCAAATTCAGACTACTTCCAAGAATATTATGATACACCACAAACAAAAATCTTCAATTCCACCTGAATGCTTTATGCTTGATCCTTTAAATTGTATTACCATGCAGGTACAATCATTATCGCCTGATGCCCTTGTTTACGTATACTCATCGTTTCTCAACACGTTCAAATCTTAGAATAGCGTACTTCGTAGGTAAGCATTATTTTTCATCACTTTTATACTGTTTACTTAAGGCGCGGCAATACCTTTACGCAACCCTTCAGCAAAAAATTTAAACCTGTTAGTTTAAACTGTAAACCCGAACAATTCAATATCTATAAATATCAAAGTTGACTTTTTAATTTATGATAACGGTTGATCCCTGATCCGATATATCCTAGCTTATCTACATACATTTCTAAGGTCTTGATTAGGAATCCCTAAGGTTGTTTAATCATAGCGTATAAAGTTAGCATCAGATGAGTTTTTACAACACTCAGTATTATGCCTGAAGCAGTACCAAATTTGTCAAGATTCATGATTCCAAACTCCTGAAAACAAGCTCATCCCGATCGATATTTAGATGTCCTTATTCAGCAATATACGATTTCTTTACCTAATACTCATTGAATTAAGCCACATTAAGTTTCAAAATACTTCTCAATTGACTATTATGCATGAATAATCACACATCAACACACTTTCTTTAGTCTATTATCTTGCCATCTAGTTGTTATAACCGATTAAGGAATTTATAGCACAATCAGAGACATATCTGTCATAACAAAACAACATGTCTGTTAAGCCAATCATATATTTACATTATCAGTTTATTATGACTCGTGCGTTATTTAAATGATCTTCATACTCGTCAAGAGCAAGCTTAATATAATATCAGCACAGTTCAAATAATGAAGGCAGAAAAAATTATTTAGAAATTAAAAAGCTGGAAACAGCAAGGACTAAAAAAAAAATAGAATGAAAAAGAATGAAGCATACGTAGGCCAACATAACATTACGATTTTGAAATGTAATCCTTTTAGACAAATATTACTATTGAAATATTTCTGAGGCCAATCATTATTTCCTTTATTTCTTCAACTTATTTCATTTTCCCCTCAACTATTGTTATCTTCTGTCTTGTTAGTACATAGTTCTACCATATAAAACGTGAGCATGGAGGGATCTACAGTGACCACCATAATTATAGGTTTAGTGGCCTTTGTGATGTTGAACTATTTCATGTCTGGAGCCCAATCATCAGCTGAACAAAATTCAAGAAGAAGGATACATCATGTCACCGCACAAATGATTGATACTGTTCGACAAGTGGCGCCTTCCTTAACTGAAGAGCAGATTTCATACGATCTTGAACAAACTGGTGATGTTAATACAACTGTGGATAGATACCTTCGCCGTGGTACATTACCATTTCCCCCTGGTCATGGGTTAAATGACTCCGTTCAGCCTAATTTATCATTGGTGGAGACTGTATCGGATAGCAAGGGTGGCAGTAAAAGTATATCCAGTACAAATTCGAATGAAGGTCCATTTGGGGGCTTAAGCTTTGAAGCCAAGAGGATTGAGTTGGTTCATGAGAATAGAAAAGCATTGGAGAAGGAATATGGCATACAATGGTCTGATATCGTACTGCAAAAATGAGGCTAGTCCTATTCGATTTGAAGACATTTATAGTGTGGCTTAATTGTTTACATAAATTTACTTGACTATCCTAACATACTATATGGTACATGCGATGTAGTGATGCTTTTTCCTCTATTTATCGAGTAGGTAGGCCGTCCAGCTTTCTTTTATTAATAATATACAGTTTTTAATTATTTCTGTCAAAGTACAAACGGAAGTTTTTATCCTCATTTTGCACCTTGTACAGGAAACCAGCAATTACATCATTCTCCTTGACATTAAGACCATTTTTAAAGTGATTTTCAACATTGCTTCGAAGATCTTCACGTGTCCTGTAATCGTACACGTTCTGATTTCTGTTTTCCTCATTCTTGATGTATGACTCTGTTGATTCACCCAACTTGTTTTCTTCCAACATGTATCCTTGAAATGTCTTAATATCAGGAGATATTATATGGTTTGGATTAAGATATCTTTCCCTGTATTTTCTAAGCTGGTCCTCAGTCCAATTGTTAAAGTCCATTGGATCCTGAACAGGCATATCTTGGGGTCCATTACTATGGACATATTTAGTCACATATTTTTTCTGCAAGGGTAATAGAAGCTGATTTCTGTGTCTATTCTGCGATCTTGTTGACATATTTGAAGCTTATGTGTAATGATCTGTATGCTGGGTAATAAAAGGACCGTATGTAATGTAAGGCTGAACGTAATACTTCAAGTTAAATATTCATTTCAGTTGATTCATTTTAAATTAACTTCTATATTTTATTTTGCTTAATTTTTATTTTATCTTTTATTTTTTTTTTTTTTTTTGTCCCAAGCCATCTATTTTATCCGGTTATCGATATCTGCCTCATACATGACATTTATTACACGAGTGTCCTTATTGCAGTCTTAATTTTTTTGTTTCTTAACCAGACAGGCGTATTCAAATCATTTAAAAGCACTCATGTCAGAAAGTGTGTATGTCTTAGGGGCTGGAGGAATAGGCTGTCTTGTATCTTATCCTTTGGCAAAAGCCTTCAAGCTCAACCTTATTGTAAGAAGCATTGCCAAGAGAGAGTACTTAAGAGAAAACGCCAATAAAATTCAATTTAAGCAACTTTTTAATGAGGGAAATATTGTTTCATTTGTGGTAAACGGTGTCTACACTGCTGATCGCATCCCTGATAAAAGAATCAAAAATTTGATTGTTAGTGTGAAAACTTTCGATACCATTTCGGCGATAAAGCCTCTTATGGAAAAGATTGACAGACGTACAAATATTTTGTTTGTACAGAATGGTATGGGTGTCATTGATGAAGTATACGCCAAGCTATGGCCTGAAAAGAGCATTCGTCCCGCAATTTATCAAGGTGTCATCAGTCATGGTGTCTACCAAGAATTGAATGAAAGGAACACGTTCAATTACGTCCATGCAGGATTTTCGGGACTGAAAATATGTAAAATGCCAAGAAGCTTGGAGGATGGCGAACAAATGGTTGATGGGGATGGAAATCTTGAAGAAGCACCATCTTTCATTCAAACGTTGATCACTTGTGGTAAGCTCAATGCGAAATACTACACGTATAAAGACCTGCTGGTTTATCAGGTTCAGAAACTTATGGTGAATGAATGCATGAATGCTGTGACCACAATTTTAGATTGTATCAACTTTGAACTTTATACAAAAGCAGCAGTTGTTCTTTTCCGTGAAATTATATCCGAATCTCTGAATGTTTTGAACAAATCCATGCCTATTTTAAAGGAATCGACATTGTATGATTCTATTTTAAATGTTGATAGTCTTGTCGAGTATACTAAGAAGTGTGGATTTATTGTTAATGGTAAAAACTCAACTAGTATGAGACAAGATGTTTTAAATTTAAGGGATGTTGAAATTCAATACATTAATGGATATGTTGTTAAGCAAGGTAAAAAGGTTGGATATGCTGCTAGTGTCAACAAAACCATAGTATTATTAGTGAAAACTCGGATGGAGATTAATAGAGATCGTGCATCAAGGGACAGTTAAGAGAGCAGTGATTTTTAGAAAATAAAATTAGACTAATTATTGTGTCACCGTTACTTTTCCTTGAGTAGTGCGATCGGGATTGAAAAAATATAAATATACCTATTATTATTATTAGGAAACGGAATCCGATCGTATTCGGAACGCGGAGAAGCAAGTGTGGCCAGCGAATAATATTTGACATAATAACATCGAACTTCACCACTGAAAAGAACTACTAACTATACTTCCGGCTAGAAAGAGTGGTTTGGTGACATCATGTCAACTTCAGAATATGTGTGGGGTTTTTGTTGTCAGGCATTAGTTCTTTCTTTTTATTTGTAGTTGCGTTAAAATATGTAGTAATTGTGTGTGCACATACAATACAATACAGGAAACAGGCTGATTTGAATAGCGGCTAGATGGTTGTCTTTATTCCGTTCATTGGATGTTTGGATGTTGGACATGTTCAGTTCGATTATCGGAAATTCAAAAGTATTTGGAATGAATAAATTGGTAGCGCGCTTAAATTATAAGCCTTTACGCGAGTCTCGAGTCTCACGTCTCCGCTTTGTTCCGAATTAACTAATATTTGGTAATATTCAACATTCCCATCTGTGAAAAATCTATTTACAAAAATCTGGATGGGGCCGAAAACTAAATGGTTACCAAAAGCGTATCAAAAATTGATAGTATCTTGCCAGTTAAATGGATTTACTTGTAAGGGCTAAACTCGTCGTGCAGTGGTCCGTCCATACGTTGACTTCTAGATAGTCAATATGATGATCACATTATATTTTGCTGCAATTTATCAAATGTGCTTTCTGATTACAAATCCTCTTCATTCAGATCCCGAAAACCGGAATATAGGTATGACCAGCTAATGATTCAAATATATATTAGCTTTTCTAGTAACAGCATACTTTACACACGCCGCCCTCTTGAAAGATTCATTTTTCTAGACCACATTGGCGTTGTATCGGTTGCCACATTTTTTTGTCTTCATGTGGGGTTTCCTACTTCGCTGGTACCAGTGTTAAGGAACAATAACTCCGATAGCAAAAAATGTAACTTCTGCACCTACAAAACATAACAATAGAAATAAAATAATTTGAAAGCAACGGTGTTGCGTTGAGTCAGTTGATTTATACACGACTTCATCAAAAAAAAAAAATTATTACATTGTTTAATTATCTAGATTCATGGTTAATTTTTCGGGCCGGTAAATAAAAATGTCACTAGAAAATAAATTTAAAGATTAAGAAAAAAACCGCGAAATACACCACAAAACGTTGAGCTGACCCCATCTCAGAATAATGTAATTTTTTTTCTTTCACTAATTCCTTACTTTGTAGCACCTTCTTCCCTCAATTAGTCTTCCGTCTGGTAAATAGGAGTTTATATGTCACTATCAGATACTTAATAAATTTCATTGTATTCACTCAGATATGATGTTCTACCAATTTTTATGTGTAAAAACGCTTTGCTCTGTGTTGTGTAGTTTATCTGGCGCCATAGTCGGTGTAAACCGTTTTTTTTGTTCTGTTTTCTCGCTATCAAATTTGCTCTTTGGTTTCCAAATTCGGAAAAAGCGTTGAGAGGTGCGACTTACAGCCATCTGTATAAATTAAGGGCTGATTTCGCCGGGTAATTTTCTTTTTTTATTTCCAGTATTCTATTGTCAGGGGCATAATCAGTACCGACCGTTTTCCTTCTTATTTTCTTCTCCGCCCTTTTTCTCTTTAAGATTATATTTAACATTTATCCTTTTCCTTCTCGCATCCTTTCTCTTTCCTCAATATTTGAAGAGATTCTGTGTTTAAAATAGTGTGCACACTATTGGATGTTAGAGAAAACTGTTAGTCATTTTATCCTCTTTGGCAAAGCATAAATTACCTGCAACTTAACATACCAGTGTATCAGCCTAAGAAAGGGGCCAGAAATATACTCTTTATTTATTGTCATAGAAGTTTCCCGTTACAAATATATCATATATAATTCAACTATATGATATCGGTACAGCTAGAAACTAATGTTTCAAATGATGACATGTCGTCGTTCAAGAGGAAAAGCAGTTATTGCTCTCATTCCGAATCACTGGATCAAGCGATCGGCTTCGACGATGGTGGTAGATTCGAAAATGACTGCGAAGGTCTGGTACCGAAAATGAGTGATGTTATAAAGGATGCAGTGCATCCAAAAAGTCCGTATTCGAAACTGCATTTTGTTCAGTTTCTCTTGAAAAGTCATTGTATCGAAAATTTGGATTTTTACATGGACCTAACTCAGTTTTTAACACATTACGAATGTCACGTCTCTCGCGGTGATGGTAAAAGTAAAGATTGGTCGTCAATGTTTCGTTCTTACATAGAGTCAGAAATAGTGAATTTGCCTGGAACGTTAATAGAGCAGACAGATGGATCGTTTATTCCTCCGAAAGAGGTATTAATGAAAATACAAAAGCTTTTACGGGGGTACCTTCACAATTCATACCATGCATTTGTCGAGCAGGTTTCGGCACCCAGAAGACGGCATTATAGTTCTGTTGATGAGAATCCATTCGAAAAATCTGTTACACCTAAAAGCTCAAATACTAGTGTTTCCCCGGCGACATCAATTGGCCCCAAAGATTCTGATCCTGATGTCTTAGATTCAAAAGAGTCATCCCTTCATCCCACAAAAGAGCGTAAGTATAGTGTATCTAATGCAGCGCTTTCTTTGTTAAATGTTGGCTCTAATTCGGGTAATGGCTCTTGGGGTAAACTTACGAGGAAGTTCAAATGGAGGCGGGCTTCTAGTTCATCGAAGTCGGATTAGCCCATATTGATATTCTCGTGCTAATGCAGTGTCATTCGATTTTACATTTTCTACGCAAGTTTTATATTAATGAAGTTACTTCTACTGTTCATATTTCTTCAAAATAGATAACTATGGAGTAGCGCTCTTTTCCAAATATCTAGTGAAGTTCGCCACAAGTTAATATTTTCATTATGGTATAGTTTTGTTGTGTTCGACGGTGCGTAGTTATGAATTTTCAATTTCTGTTTCTTGACTTCATATTTGGGATGTTGTCGTTTTATGTCATCGTGTTGAGGATAATTCCGGCGCCGGTGCCAGCAATGAATGGTTAATTTTAAAAAAAAGAAACATTTTAATTGAATGGGAATTGTAGACGCGATGATCTCGGGTAACTCGGAATTTTTTTTTTTTTTTTTTTGGCTATTCCGCCCGTCCGTAGTGGTTCCATTACTTATATATCGTTTGAATCCACTAGGAGTCAGGCAAAGAAACAATACCAAACCAGCCAACAAATATTAATATGCTGTGATATTAGATGTTCAAAGAAACAGTGAAGCGCGAATTCGCTCTCCGTCAATTTGCTTATGGAAGTTTGTAAAGTGCCCTGCATAAATATAGAGAGATCCAAATCTTGTTAAATGTACGAGCTACTACTGAAAAATAATAACGCACTGCTGCGTAAAATTTTCACCCTGTAGTAGAAGTCAGAAAATCAGAAGTTGGAAATCATCCTCTCGGGTATTTTTACAGACGCGTCGATTGAGCTACTTGGTTGGTTCAAAGGCGTGCTTTCCTTTTCAGTTGTTTGTCCTAATACAATATCGCAGTCCACAATTTGTTTTCTGGTAAAACTCATGTATTGTACGAAAGAAATCCACAACGATGGAACGGAGCAAATATAAGTGTCCATTTGGTTGTGGTACAACAATCATACGGCTTCCCTTAGATTCAGATTTCAAGAATCGTAAAGAAGATCAATCTAGAAAGTATGTCGTTAAGCAAATAGAGAATGCCAATTTCAGGTTTGTCCAATGTCCTGAAGAAAACATACAAAGCATTCCCTCCATTAATAATGATGGACATATACCATTTTATAAGGTTGACAGTTTTTGGGATTTTGATAACATAGGCGTAACAAAGCACGTTGGTAACGACAAGGAAAGTCATGAACTACCTCAAATACAATTGGTAAGTTCTGGCAAATCATTGGAACCAGTTCAATATCAGATTTGCAGGTACTTAACTTGTGGAGCCTGTGATAAAGGGGCCGTTGGATTTGGCGGTTATGTTCTCAATAAGGATAAAGGTAAACGAGATCATGTTGAAGTAAATCCAAATGATTTGACATATTTTGTGTCCCTATAGGTTCAGATTCAGAGGGGAAGTGGGGCACGAATGGGCAAAAGTAATGTCGTAAGGGATCTTTTTTTTTGCATTAGAGTAGAGTCACAACTGTCTCACACGTTGTTATATACAATTTCAAGCTACCGGTTGCAAGTTTGCTGCTTTGATAAATAAATATAGGCATGAAAGCCCATAGATGTATCGCTTAAGATAGAGTTAAAAAGAAAAGAAAATATTACACATATGCACATGCTTGATGCAATTAACTACTAGTTATTGGAAGGAGAAAAAAGAGTAAGAAAACACTTAATTTGATCACTTACTTCAGTTTCTAGCAGCTTTCTCAGCAGCAAATATGTTCTTCATGTTGTTCAAAGCAGAACCAGCTTTGAACCATTCAATCTGCTCCTTGTTGAAGGTGTGAGTCAATGGGCATTCCCATGCCTTGCCGTCCTTTGGATGCACAACCATGGTCAAATCTCTACCAGGAGCGAATTTGTCTAGACCAACAATATCAATCTCATCAGATGGGTTTATCTTGTCGTAATCTGCAGGATCTTTAAAGTTCAAGGCAAGAAGACCCTGCTTCTTCAAGTTAGTCTCGTGAATTCTGGCAAATGATCTTGTCACGATGGCGAATGCTCCCAAGTATCTTGGCTCTAAAGCGGCGTGCTCCCTGGAAGAACCTTCACCAAAGTTCTCACTTCCAATAACGACCCACTTGTGGCCATGGTCCCTGTACCATTTGGCCGTGTCTGGAACACCGTCCCACTTTCCAGTGTAATGGTTTTGGACGTTGTTAGCTTTCTTGTTAACAATGTTGATTGCACCAATCATGTAGTTGTTAGAGATATTCTGCAAATGTCCACGGTACTTTAACCAAGGACCAGCCATAGAGATATGATCAGTAGTGGTCTTTCCGAATGACTTAATCAAAATTGGCATATTCTTTGGATCCTTTCCATCCCAAGGCTTGAAAGGCACCAATTTCTGCAATCTGTCGGACTTTGGATCAATAGCGACCTCAACGCTTGCTCTATCTTCGGGTGGAGCCTGGTAAACCTTTTCACCAAGATCATATCCCTTTGGTGGAAGACCAATTCCATGAGGTGGCTTCAACTTGAACTCCTTTCCATCGGCTCCCTTGAGGGTGTCAGTCATAGGATTGAATCTCAAGTCGCCGGCAATGGAATATGCAACAACCATATCTGGAGAAGCGACGAAAGCATGAGTCTGAGGGTTTCCATCGTTTCTTGAAGTGAAGTTCCTGTTGAAAGAGGAAACAATCGTATTCTTGTCACCCTTCTTGATATCCTTCCTGTCCCATTGACCGATACATGGTCCACATGCATTTGCAAGAACCTTGCCTCCGAAGTCACGGAAAGTCTGAAGGAATCCATCACGCTCAATAGTTGCCCTAATTCTCTCGGAACCTGGCGTAACCGTGAACAAAGTCTTGGCCTTCAAGCCATGAGCCTCAGCATCCTTAATAATTGAGGCGGCACGAGACATATCTTCGTACGAAGAGTTGGTGCACGAACCAATCAAACTGACCCTGACGTCTGTTGGCCATCCCTTCTTTGGAGCAACCTCCTTCATTTTTGAGACTGGGGTGGCAAGATCTGGGGTAAATGGACCATTAACGTAAGGTTCCAAGTTGCTCAAGTTAATCTCAATAACCTGATCGTACTCACAACCTTTATCTGCAGACAAGTAGTCATGGTACAAGTTAGCAAAGTCGGAAATCTCAGATCTGCCGGTAGCATTTAAGTACTCAACCATAGACTTGTTGAATGGGAAAACGGATGTTGTAGCACCAATCTCAGCACCCATATTACAGATAGTGGCCATACCGGTACAGGAGAATGTCTCAACACCATCACCAAAGTACTCAACAATTGCTCCGGTACCACCTTTCACAGTAGTAATTCCGGCAAGTTTCAAAATGATATCCTTAGGAGCAGTCCATCCAGACATCTTACCGGTCAACTTCACACCGATGTATTTTGGAGCCTTTAACTCCCAAGGCTGGCCTGCCAGCACATCGACGGCATCAGCACCACCAACACCAATTGCCAATTGACCCAATCCACCAGCATTAGGTGTGTGAGAGTCAGTACCAATAGACAAGGCACCTGGGAATGCGTAGTTCTCCAAAAGAATCTGGTGAATAATACCGGAACCAGGCTTCCAAAAGCCAATGTTATATTTGGCACAGGCAGATGCCAAGAAATCGTAAACCTCCTTGTTCAACTTCTTTGCTCTAACCAAATCCTCAGGTCCACTTTTCTGGGCCTGAATCAAATGATCACAGTGGACGGTTGCAGGCGTGGCAACGGATGGAAGGCCTGCCGAAATGAATTGAAGAATAGCCATCTGAGCAGTTGCATCCTGGCAAGCAACTCTGTCCGGCCTGAGTTTCAGGTATGAAGCACCTCTGCGAATATCAGCAGTGGCAGGATCATCCAAATGTGAGTATAAGATTTTTTCTGCATATGTAAGTGGTCTGTTCAATCTCTTTCTAACGATTGCAAGATTTTCCAAGTTCTTTTTGTAATTGATGAAAGAGTGCGACTCCAAGTTATTCATGTGCACTTTTGAGTCTCTGCTTAAGCTGCTAGAGACAGCCGAGGCGAGGCCTCTGCACTGCCTTGGAACTCTCAATCCTCTAGTTGCTGCAAGCATCTTGTATTTTGTTGATGGGTAATTGCTGTTGTTTTCCCTTGCAGAAAATCAAAGTATGCTCCTATTACGAGAGTAGAACTGACAACAAATAAGCTCTTGTACGAGGTATAAATTAATCCTAGTTTCGAAAGAAATAAATGTGGGTAAGAGGGTTTCGTTTAATGTAGAAAGCGTGGTTTTTCAAGGAAATGACCTTCTATTTAAATGGTCCAATAAGGAAAACAATCCAAATAATCCAAATAATCACTTTGCTTACGATTACAATTATCTTCCATTCGCACGCATCTTGTATCCCCCGTTTCCCCTAAATCTATTATATTTTTCGATCCCATTCTAGGAGAAGCAGATATACTGTCAGGACTCTATTATCATAATTTTTGCCGATTTTTCACTTTTTACCGCTTGCTAAAAATTTTCCCCTCCTGTCATTAATTTCTTTTCGGAGTACAATCATTCAGCCCGCCTCTACCAGAAAGCCGACCTACACCTACTTAATTCACATTCTACCAGGTAACTTTTGCCTCAACAAACTGCCGGTGTAAATGTTCTCCCTCTACACGATAGCTAACTCATTTTGCTTCCTACTCTGGCACTCTAGCTTTCGCCCATCCTGTCATGCATTGTAAAATTGTAAATCACCTGAAAAAATTATCTTCTTTTTGAAATCTCGGTTCCGTTATGCGATCATCGCATTTTAACTTTCCTCGGCTGTGCCAAATATCTAACAGCTAACCAAATTCTTACGCTGAGTATTGGATAAAGCAATATCATATGCACTATTGCGAATATGTTGGTATCATCAATGTTTTTGAAGTGCCCCTCATGTCCTGCTCAATTACAGCACAAACTGCTTTTGGTCCTGACACCAGCACGATCCAGTAAATCATCAGTTTCGAGCTTTGTCTTCCAATAGCATCGCGCGAATCTGTAATAAGAAACGAAAAAAAAAAAAAAATTTTCGAGCTTCGGAGCAGCTTAGATGCGGGGAACTTGTATTTTTTTTCACTCTGCCTATTACAGGAGGTGTATACCGGACCGGTGGAATGGACTTTTAATCAACACATAATCCGTACAAACGGTCCCTGTTTCATTCCTCTATTGCTCTTTCGATAAAAAAGCACACGATGTTATATTTACTTGCCATAATTTAGATAGCATAAGAAACAAATGCCAAACGCCACCCTGCTGGCACTTTTCGCAATATCTGGCTTTTTCTTTGGTCCTTAAAATCCACCCCTTATTCTCGATAGATGTGTGTGTTTGGTGAAGCTAGATTTTCACTGGTCTGTCCTGAAAAAAGATAATATCCGACATCGGCAATGAAGAAATTTGCATCTGATATTTAAATATTTTTCTACGACATCTATGTCAGAAAAAGCCGGTATACAGTATCCGTCCGGTCAATCGACTTAAAAAATTGTATTCTCTGGGAACTAGGGGTAATACCATATAACAGGAAATTCTATTTCTCTATGGTCAGTGTTCAGCACCACATGCGAATAAACTGAATGGTTTTGTCCAAAGGTTTTGGCGATTATCTATATATATTTTTTTGTTTAATTTCTGGTATGGACTTCCGTATACTTTTTAAATACATTTTTATGTAGAATATATGTGGTGGCGTTTCATTAACCCTATTTTATATATACGAATATTTCATATCTTGAAAGGAAAATGTTTACATATACCTCTGTAAATCCTGAATCCTCGTCAATATTCGAAATAGGTTCTCTCCCAAGCTATTATTACTAATTTGGGGATCTAGAACAAGAATGATATTTACTGGTATATATTGGTCCGTAAGGTTAACAAAGTTGATCCGATAATACATTTGTTGACGGGCGTATCTAATGGCATACCGTATTGTACATACCTAAGAAGGTCCGTAGGAATGCATGAAATATATCGCACAATATTTTACTCATCTATCTTTTACATCACACTTCTTCAATGTATTTTATTTTTATTCATTTGATCCCTTGTCCTTTAGGATATTCAACCAGTTGAGAACATTTAATGTTCTCAATTTGTGTGACACTAGTAATAAATTTAGGAATTTTATAAACATATTTATTTCAAAATATTGTGTCCATCTTTTCCGAAAATATCAAGAGTATTATTAATTTTACGAGTGAAATGAGGTAGAATATAATGCAATGAGAAAAAGAAGAACATGAATGACATGCGGTATTAAAATGACTTCCCATGTGTTATATATTTAAAAGTTCGTATACAATATGTGCATAGAATTATACTAATGGTCATCATTTTACTAGCAAAGTTAGATAACAAGAAATCCTGTAATATATCGTCATTAACTTGTATTACGTAATTACTATTGGCAATGTAAGGAGGCACATAAATAATACCGCCAAATCAGCTGCACAAATCCCGAAACGAACAATCAAAAATGATTACATCCAACCAGGTTTAAAAATTAAATTTTGACAGCTGAATGATAGGAAAGCTAGTTAATAGTGCTCAGCTATGCAGACGTTTCAAGAGGATGGATGGATTTTGCTTACAATCTCGAGCAGTGGTCGGGCTGGCTCGCTGTAAAAAAAAATGCAGGGCGAGTATGGTGAGAGAAAAAAAATGGGGAATACAAAAAAAAAAGCAGTGGGACATCACGCGGGGTTACCTGGTACCTTCTAGAAGCTCCTGGTAGCAACCGGAAGGAGCGGGAGATTTCTAGGCAGCAGAGAAAAATCCAGAGCATGCCGGAATATCGAATACTTTTTTCATAATTGCTTTAACCTAAATAATGATATGGTTGGATGCATCCACGAACACATTATATAAGGGTGGCATACGATGCCAGACTTTTCAACTGTTGAAGTTTCGACAAAGCCCGGACTACGTTAGTTTTATTTCAGTTTGTGCATTTCAATTGATATTTGTTTGATTGAAGAACTGGTTAAGGGTTTATATTATTAGATAAAAACTTTAAAACATGGATTCATCACATTTCACAGATAAGGCATTGGAAATCATTACCAATGCCCAGCAATTATGCAAGCAAAATTCAAATCCGGAGATGGTTCCTCTTCATTTTCTTGCTGCTATGACACCATCTAACGTCATCGGCGAGGATAAGCAAGCGGAGAATGTTTATCTTAAGTCAATTATAGAGGGTGCCCGTTTTGATTGGACACCATTTGAGAGAACAGTTAACAGACACCTTGTGAGACTTCCTAGTGTTCAAGGATCAAATTCACAGCCAACAATGTCTGCCTCGGCTGCTCAAATTGTGGAAAATGCTGAGAAAAACATGAAATTGCAGAAAGATACATATATTGGCCAGGATCACATACTTTTAGCCCTTTTAGACGATTCATCTGTCAAGGGTATATGTCAGGAGTGTGGAATTAACCCAGATGCATTGAAACAGCAGGTCACAACCCTCCGCGGAGGAAACAGGATAGATTCAAGACAGGCAGATTCGTCACAAGCATCTGAATTTTTGAAGAAGTACGCTAGAGATTTGACGGAGTCTGCACGTGAGGGTAAAATTGATCCAGTGATTGGCCGTGAAGAAGAAATAAGACGTACAATCAGGGTGTTGGCAAGGAGAACTAAATCAAATCCTTGCCTTATCGGTGACCCTGGTGTTGGTAAAACATCTATCGTGGAAGGAGTGGCACAAAGAATTGTTGATAATGATGTTCCAAGAATTCTTCAAAACTGCAAGCTTTACGCATTGGATCTTGGTGCATTGAAGGCTGGTGCAAAATATCAGGGTGAGTTTGAAGAGCGTATTAAAGGTGTCTTGAACGATATTGAAAAGTCGAAGATCATGATCATACTATTTATTGATGAGATTCATATGTTGATGGGAGATGGTAAGAGCGATGCCGCAAACTTGTTAAAACCGGCATTGGCAAGGGGCCGTTTCCACTGCATTGGTGCAACCACCGTGAATGAATACAGAAAGTACATTGAGAAGGATGGTGCATTTGAGCGTCGTTTCCAAAGAATCGATGTTCGTGAGCCAACACTTGATGAAACTGTTGCAATTCTTCGTGGCTTGCAGCCTAGGTATGAAATTCATCATGGTGTTCGTATTTTGGACAGTGCATTGGTTGCAGCAGCCAGATTGGCTTCACGCTACTTAACATACAGAAAGCTTCCTGACTCGGCTGTTGACTTAATGGACGAGGCTGCAGCAGGTGTTGCCGTTGCTCGTGATTCAAAGCCAGAGGAACTTGATTCTAAGGAAAGACAACTCCAGTTAATTGATGTGGAGATTAAGGCATTGGAAAGGGATAAGGATGCCGATTCATCCACCAAGGATAGATTGGCAAAGGCCGAGAAGAAGAAACAGGACGTGTTGGCTCAGTTGGCTCCGATTAAAGCCAAGTATCAAAAGGAAATGGCGGGTCATGAAGAGCTTACAGCAGCCAAAAGAAAGTTAGATCAATTAGAAATTAAGGAACAGGATGCTGAGAGAAGACACGACTCTGCCCAGATTGCTGATTTGAAGATGTTCGCCATTCCAGACGTTAAAAAGAGAATCCAGAAGTTGGAGGACGAAGCCGTTAAGGAGGAAGAGTCAAAAGCTTATATGGTGAGAAATGTTGTTGGTCCTGACCAGATTGCTGACACCGCAGCCAGATTGACTGGTATTCCAGTTTCGAAGTTATCTCAAACTGAAAACGAGAAATTGATTAACATGGAGAAGGAATTGTCATCTGTTGTTGTTGGCCAAGGTACAGCTGTTAAAGCGGTTTCTAATGCAATCAGATTATCACGTTCAGGCCTTGCCAATCCTCACCAACCAGCATCGTTCATGTTCTTGGGTCTTTCTGGTTCTGGTAAGACCGAGTTGGCGAAGAGGTTGGCTTCTTTCTTATTTAATGACGAAAAGGCTATGGTTCGTATTGACTGTTCTGAATTGATGGAGAAGTATTCAGTCTCAAAGTTGCTTGGCTCTACCGCTGGATATGTTGGTTATGAAGAGGGTGGTATGCTAACGAACCAGTTGCTCAGGAAACCTTACTCTGTGGTTCTATTCGATGAGGTGGAGAAGGCAGCTCCAGAGGTGTTAAACATTCTTTTGCAAATGCTAGATGATGGTAGAATTACTGCAGCCAATGGAACCTTGGTGAACTGCGCTAACTGCATTGTTATCATGACTTCTAACTTAGGCGCAGAGTACATTGCTGCATCTAACAGCACAAAGATTATGCCGGATGTTCGTAACCAAGTCATGAACGTTGTTCGTGGCCACTTCAGACCAGAATTCCTTAACAGAATTTCGGCAGTGGTTATCTTCAACAGATTGTCGAAACATGCAATTTCCAAGATTGTCGGTTTGAGACTTTCTGAAATCGAAAAGAGATTCAAGTCTAGTGGAAAGGAGATTAAGCTTGACCTAGATCAGTCGGCCTTGGGTTACTTGTGCAACAATGGCTACTCGGTGAATCTTGGTGCTAGGCCTTTGAACAGATTGATTCAGAATACCATCTTGAATCCTTTGGCAATCATGATTTTGAATGGTCAGGTTAAGGATAAAGAGACCGTGAAAATCACAACTAAGAACGATGAACTTATCGTGGTTCCAAATCACAAGAGTGCAGATGGAACTGATGTGAAGTCAGTTGAAGATTGGACTGATGATGCTGAGATCGACGACTTTGCCGATCCTGATGGTGATGTCAATGTTGATCTTGACTAAAGAGAGTGAAGAATATAAAATGTGGCTTTCTTCATTCATATTTCTATTTACAGGTTGCATTTATGTGTATTTTAGTTAATTTGAATTTGAATTTTAATGTTTAATTTCTGTTTACCGAATTTCAATATATATTAATATCAATACATATAGAGTAGAAGATTGTAGTAACGTAAACTGGTGAACACACGATGACGTATCATCCGTACACCTATAAAAGATACGCCACCCACAAAAAAAAAAAGGAGATAAAGAGATATTGAGGAAAAAATAGACAAAAAAAAATTTTTGGTAAAATTTTCCAACTGCTGAAAATTAGCATACATTGAATATCCTTTGTCTTTCTTTTAGTCGTTGTAACAAATGCACACGTCAGGTCTTTCCATATAAGACAAAAGAGATATAAAAGGTGACATTGAATAACAGAGTAGTTTTCAGGGAAGATTATAACGTCATGGCTACCAGAGCACAGTTTGAAAATTCTAATGAAGTTGGTGTTTTCTCCAAACTTACAAACTCCTATTGTTTGGTTGCACTTGGAGGATCAGAAAACTTTTATTCTGCGTTCGAAGCAGAACTTGGCGATGTGATTCCAGTTGTTCATACAACAATCGCTGGAACGAAGATTATTGGAAGAATGGTTGCAGGAAACAGAAGGGGATTATTGGTGCCATCTCAAACAACGGATCAAGAATTGATGCATCTACGAAACAGTTTACCAGACAGTGTTAAAATTCAAAGAGTTGAGGAAAGATTATCTGCTTTGGGAAATGTCATTTGTTGCAATGATTATGTGGCATTAGTACACCCAGATATTGAACGGGAGACAGAAGAAATTATAGCAGATACATTGGGCGTTGAAGTGTTTAGACAAACTATTGCTGGAAATGTTCTAGTTGGTTCATACTGTTGTATATCTAACCAGGGTGGATTAGTTCACCCTCAGACTCCTATTCAAGATCAGGAAGAACTTTCATCATTGCTTCAAGTTCCACTTGTGGCGGGAACCGTTAACAGAGGCTCTCCAGTCATCGGTGCTGGTATGGTTGTGAATGACTGGCTTTCAGTCACTGGTTTGGCTACGACCGCTCCAGAACTATCTGTCATTGAGAGTATATTTAAATTGCAGGATGCTCAGCCAGATGCCATATCTGGATCGTTGCGTGATACTCTTATTGAGACATACTCATGAACGTAATATACGAGCATTTAAGCTTTTTAGGCCTTGCTGCAGATCACAATCTTTTCTTATAGACATTACTGTTACAAATACTGGGAGTACTTCCTGTGAGGTAAATTTCTTTTGTGACTGTGATATACTACGACGAACACTCTTTTTGTGTTCTAGAGGACTCAAGATAACTGAACCGATGGATAGTGCGATAAAACCCTGAATAATACTAATTTCGTCATCGCCTTTTTTTTTTTTTACATGAAGTACAATTATTGTATTCTATAAGTTTATAACTGGTTAACAGGATAACTTCATTAATGATAGATCTTTAAAGTACACTCGGTTAATATCAGCAAGATTTATAATTCAAGAACGTACCGACATCTGCCGAGGTGAGGATCCGACAAAGTTTCCTTTTTCTCGAAAGTAAAGAATTTTAATTTCATTTTTATATATATATTTTTTCTCTTCAAGTTTGTGCGAGATTCATGCGAATTGAGCCTGCATCAATAACCCATCTTAACATAACATTGTACGTAAAGGAGTAAGGCAAAGACTAATCCTAACTCTGCACACTCTATTTCATATATATTTTATTAGCTTACTTTTTTTAATTCGGACGAGTGGACAACTAACTTTCGAAGCAATGGATTTCTATGGGTACGTTTCTGGTAGTAACATTCTTGACCAACAGTTATATTTTGATACTAACAAACACAATCTCTTATAGGACTTCTAGAGAATCAATTAGAGTCACTGCTCTTGAACGATTAACACAGTTGACTGTTGAAAAAACAAATTCGGCGGTGAGCTTAGATAAAGCTGTCTCGCCCGGTTTCAAGAAGATTTTAGAAAGGACTAGACCATCGTCGGACAATTTTAATGAGCCAATTTCGCAGATTGAATTGGATACGCTCTTTGCGCTGTGCAGGAGTTCTAAGCATATAAGGAACAAAGTTCAAGCAGAAATTCTTTTTTCCAGGTTTGAAAGATATCTCATTGATGCCAAATATCAAAAATTCCAATCTGGAAGATCTACTCAAAACGCTTACCCAAACATTCGTACTAAGATAGCATATGAATTAACAAATGCGATTGCATGTCTTGGTTTGAAGTTTTCCACATTGAGGCAAGAAGCAACTGAAACCCTTCAGCAGTTTTTGTTGGGATATAGATCCGATATTGATCTGCATGCATCATTTGCACTTGTGGGTTTCTTGCAGGGATTAGTCGACAATGCAAAAATTCTTAGTCCGCAGTTGATCGAGGACTTACTCAATCTTTTCAAAAAAGACAATTTCTACAAAGAAATCAGCTCTGTTGCAGACAATGTTTCAGTTTTAAACGATGTCAACTGGCCTCCATCGGTTATAAATTCCAACTATGATTTTTCATTCCTACTGTTTGTTCATTTATTAGGTCAAGTATGTATTGAACTTTTCAAAAACATGGTTCACGTCCCAGAGGATGAAACGCTAACTAAGCGTTTGCTTAAATCCGATTCTGTCGCATACAACATCACTTCGGATGATAAAGTTCTCATTAAAGATGCAGTTGATGGATACTCTCAATGTATCAAAAATTTGGAAAACAAGCAAGGTATGATATCTATTAGTTCTTCTAAGAGGGTGCTCTATAACAATGTAAAAGCAATCAGTCTTGATTTAATGCTTTTGGGATACGTTGCTTCGGTCGTTCCGTTTAAATGTATGAGCGAATTGGTTGTAAATTACATGGACTCTCTTTCTCAGCTAAGAGAAACAGGGACTGACCAGATTGTGGAGGAGATAAACTCAGATTTGATGCTGAGCACATTTTCTGCGGCTGCGCTTCTTTCTGAAAGTGATCGAAAATTTGGTCTGCTGGTTACAAAAAGTTTCCCTGTTATTTTATCGTACCCAATTATTGATGAAGCAAATTCAAGAGCCCTAGCGCAGTCACTTACATTCAGCTTAAAGACTTTATCCGAGGATGAGGTTGTCTCCTGTATTTATAGCTTGACAAACTTGCTTCCTGATCCAATTACAACGAACGAGACTAAGGATACAACATCTAATGGAAAGATACCAGAGGCAACACGAAACACCACAGTAGACGGGGAAGATAGTGACTTTGCAACTTCCAACAATGCTGGCTCTCATTATCTTACAAGAGAAGCTCAGGAAGTTATGTGCAAGAATGTTGTTGGTGTGATCCTTGAAATTTCAAAAGAGTTTAGTGACGAATCCATCAACATTCTTGTGATAACACTTCTTTCGCAAAAAATAAGAAAGGTGCCCGATGAGTTTAATTGTATATTTTTAGAGAGCTTGGTAGATTTAGTGGACGTTATGAAAAACAGGGAGTTTTCAATTGTGTTGAGATTCTTTTATGAGGCGGCAGCTACTTGTAAACCAGATTCTAAGATAGGAAGAATGACCATGCACGTTTGGGTTAAACTATCCGAGAGTTTGGCTAAAAAACCCGATGGGGAGCTATACAAACTTTATCTCAAGGAAATGCTTTCATCTATTGTTGCTAAAGGTGATCTAGAAGATGCAGATCACCACAGATCAAATAATGATGTTGCCGCATCCGCATTGGAAATTGAAAGTTTTTTAGAGCCGTTAGCACACGTTCTTCCAAATATTACAGAAGAGCCTTTGAAAATTACTGACAAATCTTTGATGGGCCTTTTTAGAGATGCATGGTTTAACCTTTGTGTTCATGGTTTCACATATAATTCTCCTCGCTATAAAAAAGAGTATCTCTCTCTTAGAAGAATAGCCTACAATACTCCAGCTTTGGCATCCGACTTATCTTGGAATAGGAGCGAAACATCGATAGAGTTAAATACTGTCTTAAGAAGAGCGTCTTCCAAGCAGACAGAGAAACTCTACAGGGATACGTTGAGTGACATTATTTCATCAAAAAAGATCAGCGCCAAGGTATTTGAGACTCAAGTTTCACGACCTGGCTTGATATTCCTTTCAACAAATTTACTAGTGGAAATGCTCCGGGTAGATTGTGGTAACTGCTCAACATGTTTGGAGTATCTGTCAGATCCATCAGTTACAATTGCGCACCTCGACACCTTTGTAGGTGCTATTGCGTACTTTTGCTGCTCTCAGTATATTAATAGGATGCGCGTAGGTGGATCATCTCAATTTACTGTCAAGAGAGTTACAGGTCAGCTTCAACAGTTATTCATTTATTGCTGTCATAGAGATCAGAATCTTCAAACTGTTGCATTTCAATGCGCCAATCGGATTATAACATTGATTCCATCGTCTCTTTGCCATGAGAAGAGTGCTTTTTCTATGCTGGATATTCTTACTCTCCTTTATAACAGTATTGTTGATGCAGATACCCACGAATACGAACCAAATATTATTTTTGTTTCCGATATTATGGGGATAAAACTGACATTGTCTGACTCTTATCAATGGAGGAAACAAACGCTTAATAAATTTAGTTCATTCGCTGAGAAGAGCATTTCCCTTGTTTTGAGTAGGGCTGAACAAGATATGACATCTATTCTATATGCTTATCTGAAGAAGACAGAGCAACACAGAAGTGGAATGAAGTACGGTGCTGATTTTGCTCTCAAAATGACGAATAAAGCAGCTACGATGGATCAAGAATATTATAAATTGGGTCCAGTGCGTACCGCAAGGCACAAGCTTGTCTCAGATCACTATGGGGCAAAATCATCAACTATTTTGGGGAAAGATGAAGAACAAAGTGATGACTCTTTCGAAGCAATAGACGATAGAGAAAGAGAAACAATTGGCAAATTGTCGATTAGAGTGTCCTCACTAAAGGAGAAACATCTTTCGGGAGTAAAAATCACACATTCAGAAGTTGTAAGTGTTATGAACGATATAACTAGTGCTATTGCATTTACACACTCCAAAGTGCGCGGTGAACTTGTCAGGTGGGCCAGCGAGCTTCCCTTTTTGGAGTTCACATCGCAAAGTATTGATATGGCCACTAACATATGGTTAGGAATAATGAAAGACAAGCCGGAGGCTTCGGCTGAGCTTCTTTCTGAAATTATACTTCAATTTGAGCTATCCGTGGGTCTTGGAATTGGCCTTTATTCTAGAAGAGATTCCGTAATGCATCCTGCGATGTATCCGATGCTATATCTTCCAACCAGAAAAGAAGTAATTTCTCACTTTGAAAAGACTGCAGAGGCTAACATAAGGCCCCATTTGGACTTGATCAGGCTTTTACATTCACATTTCCAATCATCAAAGTTTGAAAGTGATCACACTTTAAAATTGTTCACGGATTTAATTGTTTCATCTTTGAAGGGTCTTATTAAAGGCAGCGAACATCCATATGCTCGTCTTGCCAGATTTGAGCTTATTAAATTTGCAATTTCGATTCTAAAAGCACACCTGGCTTTGAGTAGCAGGAGTATTCCACTCCTCATCAATCTTATTCTTGATGCCGCCCTTTCATGGTTCAGTTGCAAGGCAAAGCCTCCATTTGGAAGTAACAAACTCAGAACTAAGGCCGAATATTCGGCGTTGGTTGCCGTTGCGAAGTATTTCTCTGAAGTTACTTTTAATACCAAGAGCCAAGAACAAAAGAGAAACATTTTATTAATGTTTTTAGACAGTGAGATTGCTTTTCTCTATTCATGGCTTCATCCTCGTGAAAATAACGAGGGTCTTGTGTGCTATTCTCAATTTAAATTTAATGATCGTGTGATGTCAGATGCATTTTTCATTGATGGACGTCTGGCTGTAAATTTATTCGACAGATATGGCCAGAACAGTTTAGACTTACGGTCTAAACTTGAAATGTTAATTAATAAATATCCATTCAAAGTGATTGAAGATGCATGCGCGGTGAACTTTTTGGCTTCTACCGCAAAAGGTCGGAATTCATCAGCCATTCTTGTATGGGGAGTGGCTTCACCACTAGACTCAATAAGATTTTTTATGCCACCATTCAATACTAGCCCTTTGATTTTACAATATGCAATGAGTTCGATTGAATACTTTGATTCTCATCAGACCTTCTTCTATGTGCCTCAGATCGTCCAAACTTTAAGATACGATAAGTTAGGATACATCAGAAGATACATATTGGAAACAGCCAATGTTTCACCATTGTTTGCACATCAGATTATTTGGAACATGAGTGCTAATTCGTACAAAGACGAGGACTGCAAGATTCCCGATACCATCAAGCCAACGCTTGATAATATTAAAAAAACGATGGTTGAGGAATTCACCTCGGCCGATAGATCCTACTATGAAAAAGAATTCTCTTTCTTTGATGCTGTCACTAATATTTCTGGCAAATTAAAACCATACATTAGGAAATCAAAGGCTGAAAAGAAGAGGAAAATAGATGAAGAAATGATGAAGATTAAGCTTCAGGATGGCGTGTATTTACCAAGTAATCCAGACGGAGTTGTTGTTGACATTGATAGAAAGTCAGGGAAACCTTTACAATCCCATGCAAAGGCACCCTTTATGGCAACATTCAAGATAAGAAGGAAAGTAGATCAAATTTCGGATGACAGTAGTGAAGAAATCAGTGATGAGTTAAATTACGAGACGGTGAACCTAGGTGCAATTTTCAAGGTTGGCGACGATTGCCGACAGGATGTGTTGGTTATTCAATTGATGGCTATATTTAGAACCATGTGGATGACTGCAGGCCTTGACGTTTATGTTTATCCATATCGGGTGACAGCTACTGCTCCTGGATGTGGAATTATTGATGTTCTTCCAAACTCCATCTCACGTGACATGCTTGGACGTGAAGCTGTCAATGGGTTGTACGAATACTTTATTACACAGTTTGGTCCCGAGACATCACCCGAATTTCAAAAGGCAAGAAATAATTTTGTTAAGTCTATGGCATCATATTCTATTATCACATATTTGCTAGCCATTAAGGATCGTCACAATGGTAACATAATGTATGATAATCAAGGCCATGTTTTGCACGTGGACTTTGGTTTTTGCTTTGATATTGCACCAGGTGGGGTTACATTCGAGCAGTCGCCTTTCAAACTCACCAAGGAGATGGTGAAGGTTATGGGCGGTTCAACTGACACCCAGGCTTTCAAATGGTTTGAGGAGTTATGCGTAAAGAGCTTCCTGGTTTGTCGTGAACATATGGATATGATTATTACAGCAGTTATGCCGATGCTCGACAGTGGTCTTCCTTGCTTCAAGAATGCAACAATTAAGCATTTAAAGGCACGCTTTGTTCCGGAAAGAGATGCCGAAGGTGCAGCTGCCTTTATGAGGGGTTTAGTTAAAAAGTCTTATTTAAGTGTTGCTACCAAAACATATGATGAGTTCCAGAGACTTACAAACGGAATACCGTACTGATCTCACTATTTTTTTATATTACATGTATACTAATAGAATTTGAGGTTTGCTTCAATGGATGTGATATTGAACCTGCTATTATACAAAGTAAAGAAAAAAGAAAAAAATTAACAACGACAACAACAAAAAGTGGGGGGAGGGGGGTAAATAAACACTAAGAAAAAGAACAAAAATTCACGGCATCAAATAAATACCTTTGCTGTAACGGCTTCTAATTCACGTAGGCGGCTTCAAGGTGATAACATTTCAATGAAAAAAAAATTTGACTGATGAATTGAAAGATATTTTGATACATTTTAGTTGAAAGCAATATCACGTTCAGTTAAAAATTTGTGATTTCATCAAAATCAAAGGGATATTCCATCGACATGTCAAGTTCGTTATTGGTATTAGATCCATTTCCACCGTTCGGAATTGAATTAATCATATTTTCCTGAATGTACGGTGGACATTGTCCATTTGTTGCACCAAATTCTGGATGTTGGCAAATATTTGTTTCTGTAGCATTAGAATATCCAGCAACGGAAAGGCCTTGTGACCTTAATTCTGGAGGTCGGAATGTGTTCAAAGGTGCTTTTTGTGGGAGTATCTGCCTTTGAAGTTGATTAGGAATTATGTTCGTAGGTGCCGGTGTCCATACATGGCCACAATTATTTGTATACATCTGCTGTTTTGTATGATTATGAATTGCACTGCTAAAATCATTCGTGATGGTATTCTGAATGATTATCCTTGCTTTATTCTCTCTCTTTTTAGATTTCTTACCTTTTCTTTTCAGCACTCCTCTATCATCAGGGATACCACCGACGCATATATTCCTTATTCTATGTCTTTTTAGTGCATCTTGTCTTGGAAACTTTTTGCCACATGGACAGACATACTGATATTCCAGATGTCCTTTGTAATGACGTCTCAAGTCATGATTCCTGACAAATGCTTTTTTACATACTGGGCAAACAAATGGCCTGTCACAAAGATGAGTTTGAATATGTGCTCGGATGTTTGATATTCTGGTGAATGTTTTACTGCAGTTTTTATACTTGCATGTGTATAATTTATTGCTATCAGGACCAACAAAATATTTGTCCAAAGTACCCGTAGCCAGTGTTGATCTAATTGTTGGCCTTTTCTTCCTAGTTGGAGACTTAGCTTGTTCTTTAAGAATCTTCTCCGATAAATCATTCTTTTTTGTGATTAATGTCGGAATCCAGTTTAGTCGTTTAGGGGCCCTTTGCGGACTTGGCGTGCGGGAGAATGTATTTTTAACTTTCAGAGGAGTTGTAAACTTTGTTCCTTTTCCAAAAGGTGAGACAGACTTGAACCTTATTGGAGAACTAGTCACGGGGCTCATATCTGGGCTCTTATATGCTTGTGCACCAGGACTTGATTGAACGCTAGTGCTAGACAAAGGAGCCAAACTAGGGATTTGATGTGAAAGCTTAGGCTTTGCTACGGCACTTCCGCCTTTCAAGTCCTTACCATTAAGAATCCTGTCAATATCTTCAACACTATTGACTTCCTTAGTTGGTGATGATAAGATACTACTGCGATCGGGGCTTTTTCTTATTGGAGATGATGCTATTGCAGATGGGGTTCTTCTATTATCAGGGTGGCAGCCTTCCAAATTATCATGATATGGTCTCAAAGCCTTCAAATCCTGGGCCGAATAAGAAGCAGTCACCTGCCCTGTGCTACCTAAAGTGACTGAGGATGTAGGAAATTTGTATTTTCCACTAGCATCACCAGTGAAAAAGTAGTCCGGATCATCATCATGCTTGAGACTGTCACGCCTACGCAATCTTGTCACCCTTTGGACCTTTGCAGAACTTTGTAGGCCTTCCCGGCATTGAGCGTTCGGGTGACTTCGATGAAAGTTTAAGTTGTCAAAGTTCATCACCTCATTATAAACTGGCTTTTTGTTATTAAGCGGCACAGAATTAATATCTATTCCCGGTATTGCCAGCTGTGTATTGGAACCAGTTCCAACAAACCCAAAAATGCCCGATCCGCTTATTTTTCTCGTATGTGTCTTTTCATATAGCACCGATCCAGTTTCTGAAGATTGTTCACCAGATGAAGGATTCACTGGTGAATCATAAGCATCCTGTATTCCTAAATCAAAAAGAATTGACTCTAAATCATCGTCTTGATCCTGCGTACTCTTGCCACTATCTCTACTACTCTGCAATCCCTGTGTGATATCGGGTCTCACTGTAGCTGCAGGAGTCACTGTTGGAGGCTCTATAGCATCAAAACCTAATGAATCATCTGGCAATGGAAGAGGCTTAAATGTATTGCTATAGACCTCGCCATTATCCATAAAAGGATTTTCAGCTGTAGACCAATCTGACATGTTGTACAAAACACCCTTTTCCACAAGTTTCTAATGTATGCTTATCAGGAATTGCTGTTCAATTTGGAAATCACTTGACTGACAATAAACGGTAATCAGTTTAATGCTGTTTATAATATCTAATCCGTCTTTTTAACTCTATATGTGGTTTTCCTGTAGTAATTCAAGGATAGAGAAAGGATTTTCGGTTTTAAAGATATACGAAGAGTAACAAGATCAAGTCAAGAAAGATGTACAAACATTGTTTAAGCTGTTTTTTTAATTCCATCTATAGATACCGAAAGAAAAAAAAAATTCTTGTAAGTAATTAAGCTAGAACAGGAAAATGACAATAGTATTCATTTACACATTTGCATTCTCAGTATTACAAATACCCGATTAGGAAATTTGTAAATGTTACAGACGTTGCCCTTTTGGGATGGCTCAGGTTATGTCACTTCACCATTCATAATTCGGTATCTTAAACTTCTGGTACAGTTATAATTACAATTATATACAACTATATAAAATAAATATGTTGTAAAGCCATAGCCCACATCAAGTAGATAATGGATACCTTAGTTGGCCTCCGCTCATTGATAGGGTCAAATCCGTGGGTATAAATTTCAATTTTTCGATCTCTTGGGTGTTCAAGGAAAGCTTTCGGTCCGATATTTTATGAATATCATGCATCTTTGCACCAAACATATCTGATAGCTGGGACTTTGTTTTCAGAAGGACCTCGTTCATATAGTAGGTTTCGTACATTCCAAAATGTAAATTCTGATCTTTTCTTGCAGGAATTTTCATCTTACCTAAAGTATAATGAATGCATGGTTGAAATAAAATTGGTTTATCTTTCTCTTCACCGGGGTAAACACCTGGCTCCATATTTTGATGCTCTTTTAACAATTCTATTCTTATATGTGATAGTTCGTCGGACAATTGTTTGAGATTCTTACAACTTTGTTGTGAAAGCGGCAAAACCAAGTAAAATGTACTGTAATCATAATTTGAAAGGATTTTTGGTGAAGTTTGAAAAGTGAATGTGGTAGATTTAAGCTTGGTTAACAGCGGTCTGATCTCCTTTATCTTTTTCTCAAATGCCTGTTTGTATAATGTTAACATTTTCATCCTTTTGTAGTTTACTAATGGGGTCAATGATATATGCATACTGGGAAATGTGTTGTCCTCGGAAAGATTGTAGTTCATAAATCTATTCGGAATGAATGATGTTTCTAATAAGTTGAGCATTCCTGGCCATATTTCACGCCCAATCAATTTGCTCTTTGTGTTTCCTTTTATTAGTAGGTTATACGGCAATTCAAACGGATAAATATTATACTCATCCTTCTGAGGATTGAATTTAATGTTTGCGTCTTGGAATAGGCCCGACCGAGCATCATCAAATCGACAAGATATAGAACTGTTGAATTGGGTTAGAATATTTCGTAAAAGTGTTCTTTGATCGTTCGTCGGTCGGAAGTTAAAAAATGATGTGACGTAGTTCTTTGTTACTAAACTACCCCTTTCCACTGTGTAAAGCATAGTAAACTAAGAAATGATCAATTTCAGTTGTAAAAATGAAAGATGGTGTTTGCAGTTGGGCATCATATCTGTATAATTACGGGCGGGGGTATCAAGAGACAGCAATTTATTTAGTCAACTTCATCAAGAAAAATAAATATTCCCCCGGGCAAAAAAAGTTTATTTTCAGATTATCGACAGTTACATCTATACAAAAGGGGTCATCAATATTATGAAATTGTAGCCTAGAAGAAAGCGGAGTTGAACAAAGTAGAAGATTAATCAAGAGATACGAAATACGTGTATACAATATCATTGGCTGGCATAATATGTGAATAATCTACAGGTAAAACAAACACGCTTCTTGGGCAGTCAGTCTTCATTATGGTGGCCTAATTAAAATAAATAAGGAAAATCACATCAACAGCATCTTTCTTGGATCCTCAATCAACTCTTTCACAGTTCTCAAAAAGCTGACGGCCTCCCTTCCATCTAAAACTCTATGGTCATATGTCAAGGCTAAGTACATCATTGGTCTCGATTCAATCTTACCATTCACGGTAACAGGTCTCTGCTTGATACCGTGCAAACCTAACACAGCAGTCTGTGGAGAATTTATAATAGGTGTACCGTACAAGGATCCAAAGATACCACCGTTAGAAATTGTGAAAGTTCCACCCGCAAGATCTTCAAGAGAAAGTTTGCCGTCCCTAGCCTTCTTTGCCAGATTTGAGATTTCAGCTTCAATGTCTAGTATCGAGAGAGATTCTGCATTTCTAACAACTGGCGTAACCAACCCTTTCGGCGTGGCAACAGCTACAGAAATATCCATATAATCCCTGTAAACCAAAGTGTCATCATTTTCGATGGCTGCACCAACGGATGGGAAATCCTTTGCCGCCAAAGTACATGCTTTAGAGAATGGGCCCATAAATCCCATTTTGATTCCAGTCTTCTTGAGGAATTCGTCCTTGTACAGCTTTCTCATTTCCATAATAGAGGTCATATCAACCTCGTTGAAAGTTGTGAGAGATGCAGCAGTGTTTTGGGCGGTTTTCAATCTCTCTGCAATTCTTCTTCTCATTCTATTCATCTTGATTCTCTCCTCTGAACGTGAAAACTGGCCATATGGGCTGACCACTCTAGGTGCTGTAGGTGGAGGAACGGAACTTTTTGCAGCGGGTGCTGGCTCTGAATTGGATGAAGAAGGAGATGGAACAGAAGTTGGCTTTGGAGCAGAAGCAGCGACAGTGGCAGCAGCAGGTATAGATGCAGCTTTTGGTTTAGGAGCTGGTTTCTCAGTTGCGGCTTCCGCTTTAGGTGCCTCCTCGTCAAGCTTGAAAGGTTCTGTCTCAGCTGGTTTTGCACCACCTGCTGGTGGTGGCCCAGGCTCTATCTTTGCCAAATCCTGGCCAACTTCAACATCATCATCGGGATTCGCCAATAATTCACTCACTGTTCCTCCAACTGGTGAGTTCACATCGACATCAATTTTGTCAGTTTCAATGGTAGCCAACAACTCATCCTGGCCAATGTAGTCGCCAACTTTTTTGGTAAAAGAAGCTAACGTACCCTCTGTAATAGACTCGGCCATTTCTGGCACTTTAATAATAGTAGCTTCACCCCTAGCAAACTTCAGTTGGAAAGATGATGTGAATGTCAAATTATTGGGAAACATGTTGCGTGAAACTTGAGCTCTCTTGGCGGAGCCGAGAACGGGACTTGAAAAAGTCTGTAAATATCTTTTAGAGAGAACAAGAGGTGCTCCTCTGGAGAGACACCCCTTCATTGAAGTGACTCTCATGCTCTTAATCGACTGTCTCAGAGAGGTTCTAAGCATTTTTGTGATATCCTGTAAAAAGATGATGAATGTGGTATTATACTAGAACAGACCTTGCTCGCTCTAGAAAGGTACAAGAAACTTAGTTTGATACTGTATGAATGGAGCAGAACGCTAACAAAAGATGAAAAATAGAACCAGATATGAAATCGATAGGGCAAACACAAAAATAAATGAATATATATATATATATATATATATATAGGAGAGATAATAAAAAAATTTAAAAATAAAATAAAATCTGAATGAACAAGAATTGGGCAGAGATAAAAATAAAATGAATAGATTCTGGGAGGGAAGGGTACAACAATTATTTAGTGGGGAAGTAGGTACGTAGAATTGGTTGGTGGATATAAATTCAAAGGCAGGATAAACGGAGATCGGACTGAATTTTGAAGGATAAGTACAATAGGGACCGAAAATGAGTAACTTCCAAGTCTGTGTAGTTTTTTTTTTTTTTTTTTTTTTGATTTTATTACTATAGTCCTCCAATGTTGCTTTTACTTATTTTTTTTTTGTTACATATGCTCAGCCCAATTTATACTTATGATCTATTAAGGTTAAGGTGACTTTGCTCTAAAAGCTATAAAGCCATCAACCTTTCTGAATTTAAGCTAAAATGTTTAAAAGCGTTAGTCAATTGCGACAAATAGGTGAAAAATTGAATCGCTTTGGCTTTGCGGACAAACAAAACAATGCAGCAAATGATTTTCTAATAGCAGACTCCGAGGCTGGCCATCAAATTTCTTGCTCCAATTTGCTCGAGTCCGAGAAATCCTTGTTATCGATTTCAGCTCGTTAATACGATAAATGAACCATGTGGGGATTTACATTAAGAAACTAGATCAAACTCTGGATATATATATATTTAAGAATTATCGATGCTTTACGCAATCATAAATATATTTTTATTCGGATTTCACTTAACTTTATCTCAACTTCACCCTGACATTTAACCAAACAAGTGCGGCTGTTATTCGCCGAGAACGGAACCTTCCCGAATCAGATTATATGGCACCGGCAAGTTTTACCGATCATCGTGCGCGATCGGACTCGAGTTCCCGGGATGATGAAGGAAAAAAATTAATCGCGAATGCCCCGGCGCTCAAAGGCGATATGGAGAGTGAGGGGGAAAAAATTTGGGAAGTGGCACCAGTTTTTCAGTGGCAATTGTCAACATCAAAAAAAGTGAAATATTCCTTGGCTAAAATTAGAAGATGAATGTACATACACTGTTAATGAAGCTTGAGGTAAACTTATGTGCCAACTACATAATTGTAAACTATTGCTGAATAGTGCTTGCAATAGTGAAGTAATCAAAATTTTATTTCATTAAAGAAAAGTAAAGCACATGCATTTTATGCCTGACCCTAAGCCTAGCTGGAGTGCTCGACAGGAACAGAAATCAATTTTCCATTTTTAACATCGATCGTGTGCTTAAATTGCTCTGGAGCAGCAAGCTCCTTCATATCATCACCCTGTTCGATCTCAATATTCAGAGATGTAGTTGAAGAAGTATAAATTTCGGTATCCAAACTTGATTTAGATAAGTAAATTGTAAGAGTGTCCGTTTGATCAGCTGAAATTGTTGGAATATGCTTCTCGATTTGAACTTCGATGTGCTCTGATTTGATGATATCAACAGCAGAAATTCCGCTATCTAAAATAACACCAACCTTTTTACAGGAATTAATAGTGACAGCATTAACTTTACCCTTAATCTGAACAACAATTGCTTCACAATCACTAATAAACACACTCTGGTCCATTGTAACTTCAAGTGTTAACGGTTGACCTCCTGCCGTCTCTACAACGTTTTGAACCATCCATTTGTTATCGACCAACTCCTTTCTAGGTGGCTTCGAAGTTCTTGTTTGTCTCTGAGAGAGGTTTCTTGGCTTCTTAGGCGGAACAGGCTTGTGAACCTGAATATTACCCGATGCCCTCAATGCTGGGTTTTTGTGTGTCATTTGAGATTTTTCCACCTTTCTTAAATTCTTGGTGATATCTTCTCCTTGATTCAACTCCGAGAAAACCGCGTTCATACCTGTTTTAGTCGTATCATTTGATTTCTGCGTTTTATCATCGGAATCACCAGCGACGAAAACAGATGCCGGAGGTGGTGGAGGTGGTGGAGGTGGTGCTGCAGCACCAGCATTTGGCTTTGATGCATCCTGGCTCACCTTTTCTGGCGAAAGCTTTTGCAAATTTTGCTTTATGTCTCCACCGTCAACTTTCCAACTTGGTCCAGTTGTTTCGTACTCTTTTACAAAAGCTTTTAAAGCGTCAAAAATTCCAAGAAATGCTTTCACCCAAGAAACTTGGTCCTCATTCTTACCCCTGAACTCTTTCATAATACGATTACCCCAGAATTGGGCCGAGTCTTTGAAATCAGGAATGTATGAAACAGGCGCTTCAACACATATCCAGCCAAGAACAGGAACACCCTCAGCAACTGTGGACAAATTGTTGCTAATCTTTGGGTCTCTTGTCGAGTCCTTTACCTGGACAACCTGGCTGATTATATCATTAATTGGTTTCAAGATTTCAGCAAATACTGGATCTGTGCTGGAGACTTTTTTCGAAAGAGATGCTGCCCATAAAAACGTTTTCTCCTCATCAATAGCTTTCTTAAATAGCTGAGCTTGTTTTTCTATAACAGGATCCAACTTCTTCGAGATATCTACGAATGGAACGACATATTCTTCAATGAAATCCTCGTAAGCCTGAATTGCTTTTGACTTTTCCAATTGCTCTTTTGCCTTTGGTGCTTTAATAACATCATCTTCAGCCTTGGCTTTGGATTCGACTTTGCTTCCCGAAGTGCCTGCTGTTTCTTCTTGTGCCTTCACGGCATTTTCTTGGAAAATGGTGACATCTTCTAACCGGGAGGTTGCTGCTTCAAGTCTGAAGTTAAGAACTGAATTAGTATGAAATAAACAATTGGATGCTAATATGGATAGACACCACACACTAAAAAGTGGTATGACCGCAAACTCAACTTACCGTTTAAGAAGCGTCACAATATTATAGCCGTGGATAGAGAATTCACCTTCACTCATGGCTGATTTTGACCTATACTTCGTTTTATAGCTTCTCAAAGGGCCTTGAATACTTCGTAAAAATATCCACGTGGGATTTTGTCAACCAGTAGACACCTACGAATTAAACCAGAAAAGAACTTACGTTAAAGGGGGAAGAAACGAGGGTTCTATGCATGCTCAATGGAATTTAATAATTTAAGAATACTTTTGCAATTGAGAATTATTCTTGTTACCGCCCGTAATTCGCGAAAAATAAAGTCAGCTACGTGGTTATCTACTGCTGGATCATAGAATTTGACCGCGTCAGGTGTGTAGGGGTGCAATGGAGTAGTTCCTTTAAACTTCATTTCATTCAAACAGGCACGAAAATAAGAAAAAAATGAGAGAAAAAAAATCACCAGGTAGTAATAACGAGTGTGATGAAATGGACGAATATCTGATTGGTCAGAGTGTGATGCCTTGTTCCCGTAACAATTCTTGCAGATTCCAAGTAAGGGCTCCCAGAGAAAAAGTACATCACATTATTGTGGCCTTGATACTTCTTCCAGTTCTTGGGAATATTTAAAGTTTACTACTTATGACCACAGATACAGATAAAGAAACACCGGATTTACACGATGCTGCTCAAGAGGTATTGGCTCCGAGGAAGGTTTATAAGATGAAAGATTATGTGGAGCCAAAGCAGACAGAACCATTCAAACATGATTGGCGAAATGGTGTTCCGATAGTGATTGATTTCGGAAGACACACAACTCGAGTTGGTATGGCTGGCATGAAAGATCCATCATCCGTCTTTCCCTCTATTACATCACACTATAAGGATAAGAAGCTTAAAAGAGCGTTAAATATGGTTGGAAATGATGTTCTTATTGACTCCGGTGTGAAATCTAACATGAAGAATCCTTTTGACGGGTCCATAATCACAAACTGGAACTCTGTTGAGTCAATTCTTGACTATTCATTTTTACACGTGGGCGTTGATTCACAAGATTTTGTTGAGAGCCCAGTAATTATGACAGAGCCTTTGGTTTCTCCCTTTCAACAGAGATCAGGATTAACAGAGCTTTTGTTCGAAACATACAGCGTGCCAAAGTGCACTTTTGGAGTCGATTCCCTTTTCAGTTTCTATTATAACGGGGGAAACACTGGATTAGTTATAGGGTCAGGTTACAACTCAACGAAATTGATTCCGGTTGTTGGGGGTAAACCTATCTTGGATGTTTCAAAGAGAATTGATTGGGCTGGAAGACAAGCTGTGGAGTATCTTAGTTCATCCTTGCAATTAAAGTATCCATACTTCCCCTCTAGGATAAATGATTTTCAGGTTGAGAATATGGTTAAAGACTTTTGCTATGTTTCAAATGATTACCAGCATGAAGTATCCCACTACCTTGATTTGGATAATTTGGAAAAGAAGGATATAACACTAGAAGCACCTTTTAATGAGATTGTGAAGCAAGAAAAAACGGAGGAGGAGCTTCGGCAAGAAGAAGAAAAAAAGAAGCAGACAATGAAGAAACTCCAAGAACAGGCACGTGAGAGAAGGCTTCAAAAGCTTTTAGAAAAGGAGCATGACTATGAATATTTCACCACAATGGAGACCAAACTTAAGAGCATGAACAAAAAGGAAGTGGTGAGCACTTTAAGAGAAGCTGGATTTGATGATGACAAGGACTTGCATAACTATATTTCAAACCTTGAGCGCTCCTTAAAGCGTGCGAGAAACCAGGATGTGGGCGAAAATGATGCAAGTGACCAACCACCATCATTTGATTTGATAGATATACCTGATGAGAAATTAGATGAAGAGCAAATTAAGGAGAAGAGAAAACAACGTCTAATGAAAGCTGGATACGATGCCAGACAGAGAGCCAAGAAAGAGAAGGAAATTGCTAGAAAGACTGCCGAAGAGGCCGCTAAAAAGGATGAGGAGTGGAGGAAATCAGATTTAAGTTCGTGGATTGCAGCCCGTAGAAAGAGATTACGTATATTAAAAAAAAGGAGAAAGGATAGAATACGTCTGAAGGAGGAACTAACGGATAGAAAATCCAGAGCATCACAGCTGAGAATGAAGAACATTGCCTCTTTAGCTAGCGAAGAGTCGGAAGGACGTGGTGGAAGAAAGAGAAAAGCAACAAATGTGACAATAGACAATGATCCAAATGATACGTTTGGCGCAAATGATGATGACTGGTCTATATATAGGGACATTGCTAAAGGTTCAGACTCAGATGTTGAAGAGGAATATGAAAAGAGAATATATGACCTCGAGGAAGAACTTCTGAGATATGACCCGGAATTCACAATAAATGATACATTACAAGCACAGTACAGCTGGAAGAAGTCTATTATTCATAGATTTGTCAGAGGACCAAGAGATTGGGATCCAGATGAACAGCACCAGCAACATCAGATTCATCTTAATGTTGAGCGTATCAGAGTGCCAGAAATTATATTTCAGCCATCGATTGCAGGCTTGGATCAATGCGGGTTGGGTGAGCTTTGTGAACAAACTGCACTTAAGCGTCTACCTTCAGAGTTGGGATTTTCTGGTGATGACGTTAGTTCGATCGTGGGTGATGTTTTTCTTACTGGTGGTTCCACACTGTTCAAAAACTTTGATTCAAGGCTTCGTCTTGAGTTTGAATCTTTTCTCCCGGTAGGAATGAAGTTCAATGTTCGTCGTGCTGAAGATCCGCTTTTGGATACTTGGAGGGGAATGGCTAAATGGGCTGTGACTGATGAAGCAAAGAGCAGTTATATTACAAAAAAGCAGTATGAGGAAATGGGACCTGAATATTTGAAGGAGAATCGTATGGGATGTGCTCATTTATTGTAAAAAAAAAAAAAGCATGTAAATTAGACTATAAATATAATTGTAAGATATTTGGCTAATTCAAATTTCTTTCTATCATTCATTAAAATCAGAGTATGTCTGAAAGCAGAGTACATGTCTTGCCTTTCAATAGTATGCCTAAATTGTCCGGTATCCCACCGTTTTGAAACGCGCAGCCAAAACCGGTAAACCTTACAAAATATACTATTTCTCTACGTACATTATGATTCTGTTACAACCAATTATAGGTGCTGATTAACATTACTGTACATATATGCTTGGCGAATTTCAAAAGATTAATCTAATCATCCTTCTTTTCAGCTTCATCAACTTTCTCCTCCACCCTTTTTAGCTTCTGATCGATATTAACGGATTTAGGATTAATACCCTTTCTCTTAAGACTTCTACTCAACGAATCTTTCATCAACTGTTTATCCTGGGTCTCGTCAAATTTGGCAAAGTCGTTGAAAATGATTCCTTCTTCCTCTTCGTCTGCTCTTATAGCCTTCTCCTTCTCAGCAGCACCAGCCTTAGATTTATCATGAGGACTTGGAGCGATCTTTTGAAACTTGGCAACATAAAATCCGTCAACATTATAGACATGTGGGAAGTACCTTCTCGTTAGTGAAAGACTCTTGTGGAATTTTTTTCCCCTGTAGGACGTAAATCCTTCCTTACCGATTGCAAGTCCAGTGTCCACCAATTTAACGTTTGGCCTCTTCCTAAGAGCATAATCTACAACACATTCATCCTCGTCAACAGTCACAGAGCATGTTGAGTACGTAATCACACCTCCCTCTTTTGAATGTGCATTCACAGAATCTATGGCTGAAAGCAAGAGCTGCTTCTGCAAATGCGGAATATTCATAAAATCTTTTGGCGTACGCGAAGTCTTCACACTAGCATCTTTAGATATAACACCAGTACCAGAGCATGGGGCATCCAAAAGCACACGATCAAATCCTCCAATCACTTTAGGAAATTCACGTGCATCATAGTTACAGACAATAACATTCTCGCAACCTAACCTATGAATATTTGCAACCAAAGCCTTTGTTCTTGCTTTGTTTGAATCGTTCGCAAACACACAACCCGTGTTTTTCATCATAGCAGCAATATATGTAGTTTTACCACCTGGTGCGGCCGCCATATCTAATATTCGTTCATTCTCATGTGGATCAAGAGCCATCACCGGAAGAAACGAAGAGGCAGCTTGTAATATATAGTGACCAGCTAAATATTCTGGTGTGGCACCAATTGGGACTTGGGAATCGAAAATCTGAAGCCCCACTTTAGTCCATTTTCCGATAGGTTGGAGATTCACACCCCTGTTCACTAATGCTTGAGCCAAGTCACGCCTTCTTGTTCTCAAAGTATTGGTTCTTATGGTGATTGGTCTGTGAACTTCGTTGGCCTCGAAAAATTCCATCGCCTCGGATGGAGTAAAGAGATCGAACAATTTTTCTGCCAAGAACGGCGTGTATCCATAATATTCGCATATATCTTTTATCAATCTATCAACGTATTCAGATCTGCTTCTACCCTCTTCACCTAACTCGTTGAACTTCTCTAAAACTTTAACAATCTCCAACATTCTTGTTCTCACAAAAGTGATATCATGATTCTGAGGATTATCCTCTTCCTCGGTACCTGGTGGGGGCAAAATTTTGGGCCTTGGTTGCTCAATGGCTCCCTCGATGAGCTCTTCCTCAGCCTCTAATTTTTCCTCCTCAGCCCGTCTATCTAACAATTCAGAGTACTTTTCCATGTTAGATGCATTTATCTTCTCCATTTCAAGCTCGTCTCCGGCATCTTCTTCGTCAGAGAAGGCAGGCTTAGCACGGTTCTCCTCTTCAGAATCATACTCATCAACATCATCATCTATTTGTTCCTCCTGTTCAGCATCAAAGTCATCTAATGTCCCAACCTTAACATTATCGTCTTCGTCGTCTTCCTTGTCATCATCCTCAGAATCTTCAAATAACGACTTCTTCTCTCGTGAAAGCTCATCATAATCAACTTCCGGCAAATCTGCAGGAAACTCTGTTTCATCTGTCCCCTGTGTCTCCGATGTTTCTTCTTTTTTCCGAGGTTTCTTGTCTTTTTTTGCGGCCTTAGGCTTCTTTGGACTTTCAGCAGCTTTTGATGAATCTAATCTCTTTCTCTTCTTCAAAGCACGCTTTTCCTTTGCCGTTTGAATCTCCTCAAAGGATGGAGGGGCTCCTTGTTTATTTCTGGCTCTTCTACCCATTCTTTTGTGTTTGCAAAGCTTGAAGATCCGTGTAGAGGTGATTAACTTCAATAAGTAATTTTGGATCCTTCTGATGCAAGCTAAGAAATTCATATTTCAGATGGGTGAGCTAGGTGAAAAATTTTTTGATGCCTTTCTAAAAAAAAAAAAAAATAAAGTGATTTTTATCCTATTGATGCTTTTTTCAGGTGGTGCATTATCGGGACAGATACAGAGACCAACAGTACCATTCTGATCGTGGTAAGATATAAGCATCAATAATATTTACGTGATTGCATTTTGCATATGGTAGAATGATGGGAAAAGTACTTGGGACAATAAAGGAACATCAGAGAAAGATCATATCATTTAATGACTATGTGATCCTAACACTTCCGTCTGGTGCAACAAAAATTATTGAAGTTCGTCGAGATGGAACTATCAGTCTTGGAAAGTTTGGTATTTTTGGTGCAAATTACATTGTTGGATATAGTTATGGGCAGTCTTTCGAAATTCTGGAGAATAAGAGAGTTCAGCCGTTAAAGAGCATAACATATGGTTTAGAAGATGCCGATAGTAATGAATCTACCCCGATCCCAGAGTTTTCTTCTTCGGAGGACAACCGAAACTTAGTTGATAAAGGTGATGAAGTTCAGAAGGTGACAGCAGAGGAAATTGAGAAAATAAAAAAGCAGGGTGGTGGAAATGAGATCGCCAACAAGCTTATTAGCAAAATTATTGAGGGTCATGAATCTTTTGACAAGAAAACAGTTTACTCTCAAGACAAGTATGTTATTAGAAAGCAACGAAAGTTTTCCAGAAGATTTACTGTGAATGCTCTTTCTCCATCGAATCTGTTAAATCATATGAGAAATGACAGAGAAATGGACAAAATACAGGGCTTGAGTGAAGAAGTTCTTGGGATGATGATGAGCCATGCTAATGTAATGCCAGGAGGAAATTATCTTGTGATGGATGAAACTGGGGGAATTGTTGTGTACGCAATGCTGGAAAGAATGCACGGAGAGGGAACTATTACTCTTCTTCACGAAAATGATCAACCCAAGATTGCACATCTAATGCATACGAATTATTCCGAGGAAGAACTCTATAAGATGGTGAAGCCAATAAATCTTCTTCAATTTATGGAACCTGCAGACAACAAACCAAACGTCGGACCATTTCCAGATGATGTGGTAAAAGCTATGCCTGATATGAGAAGGAAAAGATATTACAGGAGAATGAAGAAAGTGAAACAACTTAACGAGTCTCTGGATATGGTTCAGCATGGTGCGTTTGACGGTTTAGTTTACGTTTCTACGCTGAATCCAGTTGGCTTCGTTCCCAAAATAATTAATAAAATTGCAGGCTCGAGATCGATTGTCGTTTACAGCCAGTATAAGGAGATCTTAATCGGATTGAGTCATATATTTTTAAGAGATAAACATATTCTCCTACCAAATATTTATGAATCTCGAGTCCGCCATTTTCAAACCATTCCTGGAAGGCTTCATCCTACAATGACATCTGTTGGTGGGGGTGGATATTTTCTTTCCGGTATAAAGGTGATTCCGACTGAGGGTGCTGTGGCCTCTGGAAGGAGATCTAAGAAGAGAGCTGGTGTTGAGCAGCAGGAAGAGGTGAAAAAGATTAAGCTTGCAAGTGACTCCTCTGCTTAAATTTGTAAATATGTTGACATGTACTGTGTTGGCATTAGCTGCTAGCACTGAAAATTTGTTAATACTGAAACCATAAAAAAGCTTGTATTGGTTTGCTATCTGTGAACATTTTTATAAAATGACCAAAATGCAGTAGCACGAAATGAACGAATATATTAAAGAATTTCCCGAACCATACCATTTAAGGCATCAAATTCGGGATCGCACCAGCCAATCACGTTACGTATGGTTCCCGCACTATCATATCTTATACCACATTTCCATGTGTTTGGTAGGTATCTTCTTGTTGCTTCAGCCTGCTGTTTGTAGCCAACTTCAAATATAAATCCTCGGGCACCTATCTTTGGTAACAAAGCAGTTAAGTAGTGGTAAAACTCAAGATTTCCAACAAGAGCTATCCGTGGTTCATATTTCAAGACGGAACATTCAACGCCACATTCAACAGACATCTTACCCTTAGGAATATATGGTGGGTTGGACACCAAAAAATCAAATCCATCCGCAGATTTTGGTATTTCAAGTTTCCGAAGATCGCATCTTTCGAAAGCAATATTGCAACCTAGTCTTGAAAGTACTGGCTGACACGCCGATTTATTTTCCTCGGCCAAAGAAAGTGCTGCATTGCTTATATCTGTCCCGATAACATTTGCAGGTCTCATTTGAGAATCAGTAGCAATACTTAAAGCTATGCATCCCGTTCCAGTGCAATAGTCGAGAATATTCTTACCAGACAAGCTAGCTCCTATAGATTTTTTCATTTCCATGCACCATTCCTCTGTTTCCCATCTGGGAATAAGAACCCCAGATGCACATTTGATAGTCAGTTTTCCAAACGGTGTGTTGCCTAAAATATATTGCAATGGAACCAAATGTGATCTTTGGTCAACTGCGTGTTCCCATTTTTCCTCTGGAAGTTCGTTTTTAATCCATCGGAGTTCTCTTTTAGCCTGGGTTCTCGGTAGTACCTTTAGGAGAGCATTCAGTAAGCTTGAATTCATCAATTGATCTCCCGATCAAAAACCCAACATATATATATTCACCAACAGCTTATATGATGTAAATAGAAGAAGAACATGCCAGGTAAAAAAAAAAAAGTACAGAAAAATATACCGGTATGGTAATGAATAATTACAGCTGTTTGCAACCCTAATTGTGTTCTTCAGATTAACATTATATCGTTTACCCTCTGATCTTGTTTCATCAAGCTTGTAATTGTATCTTTGTATTTTTTGTAGTGTATACAGCCTTAGCTTGTGTACACGATTTTCTATTTTTTTTATTACTTTGGTAGTGGCATTGTTGACATGATTGTCCACTTTGATTTCAACGCCAGTAGACCTGTTTGTTACAATATGTTTGTTTACTATAATTGTCTTCTATTATTACCTATTTATACTGGTATGCGCCCATATAATTATTTACAAGCTGAGCATATCAAACTGAGCGAATAGCTCAGGTATTCACATTCCCTTCTTCACGTAGTACATGTACGCTCTTTGATGAATATCACTATCGAATGGAGATATCACCTCGGACTCACCCGGTCTTGCAACAGGATCTCTCAAGTAGACCGCATGACATGTCTCAAATGATATTTCTATATGTTTAGGAAGAATTGCAAATGGTGCAAGAAATTGTCTTGGTGTCCAAGGTGTAAAGTATGGCTTTGATGGATCCTTTAATCCATACATACCACGTTGCCAAGGAAGGTTCAGATAATAAGAGCCTTTCTCTTCAACTTCTGTCAATTCAGGGATCTTAGGATGTTTCTTCAGTGATGCGACCCACATCTTCACAAGCTCATCCTCGGACATTGGCTTGTTTGTAAAATCATCCCTGATCTTATCCAAGTATTTAGTGTTCAACTCGGATAAAAGCTGTCTAATCTTCTTAGAACGTGAATCATCATAGGACTCGCCTATAGCCTTACCATCCTTATAAGAAGGAACAATTTTTGATAATTCTTCTTCTGCCGGTTTAGCCTTCAATTCCATTATTTTGCTTTGATTTGCAACTAGTTCATAAACTTGAAAGCATTTTCCAGAAAGCTCTTTCCCAAACTGAGATACAAAGACATCGGCGGTCACATCTTTCTTCTCATCAAATGTCTTCTTGGCAGTTCGATAGATGTCTTTTAATATCGATTTTCTGCTCACACTACGTTGAACAGTTTTCATCTTCTTTAATTTCAACTCCTGTAATCCTTCGAGTCTCTTCTTGATATCAGTAGATTCCTCTGGTGATTGTCCTGGAACCTCTTTGTTCTTGTATAGAATAGAACGTTTGTTGTGCTTATCCTGTTGCAGTTTCCAAACTCTTCTTGGATCGTTTTTGGCCTTTTCCACAAACTTTTGCCATTGTATCACTTGGAATTTGTCAATTTTATATGCTTCTTTCAAGCTTGGCTTCTTTTTCCCCATGGCTTCCATTACTTTGTCCGGGTCGACAGAAAAAATATCACCTGGCTTTAAAATGAAGCCAGGATGTTTAACAGTGACATCATTCACTTTAACATATCCACCCAATATAAAGGCCTTCGCCTGACGTACAGATGATGCAAACATAGACCTGAAAATTGCAAAGTCTAATCTTTTTTCCAAAGGTGCATATGTCTGGAGAACCATTGGTGTGGGTTTAACATTACCTTTCAAAGATGCATCTAATTGAGCAACACCGTCCAATTTCTTTCTGAATAAAGTTTGCCATCTACCCTCTCTTATTTCTTCGCCATGATACGCCCGTGTCTCCTGCTTTGACACCCATTTCTGCTGATACAATGTCAAATTTTTAAAAAACGGTTTAGATTTCTTATACAGGTTGAAAAGATTATTCTTGTTCATGGATGTACGAATGCGTCCACGAACAAGAGAATAAATATTGTGTCCACGGGTCATCTTATACAATTTGCACCTACTATATGCAAATAAAGCTTTGCGTAGTGTGATATTGTAAATTTTCTCTGGATATGCCTATATGACCAGGAGGAATTTTGACAGTAATAATCACCAGAACGTTCACTCTATCATTTTTTCCTTCGATGTCATTTGTCAAGTGATTTATTTCTTTTTTTCAATTTTCCCACGAATTTTTAAATTTTGTGAGTACGTCGACTTTAAAAGTTTATGCGTCGATCGACTGTTGAGCATGCACTTTTTTTTGTGTTCCCCCACTCTTACTATTATCAGAACAGCCTATTTAGCCATATCAGGCAAAGTATAAATACGACATGCTGTTTAATTATTTGGTTTTTTCAGTCAACCGGAAAAAGCAAAAGGGAATAGGAAACTCCCTGATCGGCGAAATCAAATATTATTACTCTTTGAAAGGAAATAAAAAACCATCCCTGGTAGCCTTTTTTTCTTACAAGTACCAATTACTTGTACGTTAGCAGTTATTACTTGTTTCATTCAAGATAATATACAAGTATCATAATACAAATATTGCAGTACAGTTTAATAATATGCTAAAGGATATCTCCAATAACCTTAGTCTTCGATCAAACCATAGAAAAAATCTTACTGTGAAGAAATCTTTTTCCATCCCAAATGTCAGTGGGCATACACTTTTAAAAGAAAGCTTACACGAAGAGAGAAGAACTATAGGGAAGGAGAACATGGGACAATCTTCCCAAACCGATCTCGAGCCAAAAACTTCTATATTAAAAGAGAAACCATCCTATCGATTTCCAAAAATGTTCAAAAATATCGATGACAAGCTTTTCCCGTTCATAGCACTTCTACATAGACAGACATTACCTCCGTCAATGACCAAGGAGCGTGCAGTGAATTTGATCTCCGAAGTTCGGTTTGCCAGAAACTCTATACGAAAATATAAGCAACCACTTAAAGAAAATTATCACTATGCTGAAATAAATACTCAAGAAAGTAGCAGTGATGGCAAGCACAAGAATAACCGTACCGATTTAACGAAAAATGAATGGAAATCACCCCACAAGAAATTGGTTGATCCAATAGATAGAATATTTGCTTCCACTAAAAATAGTAATTGCATATTAGGTTTTGGAAAGCATCTAATCGAAATCACAGTACTAGGAAGTTATGAGCATAAAGTGGAGGATTCTTCGTTTCAGGAAGATCAGGAGAGCACACTTGGAAGTAAGAGATCTTTTTCAGTCATGGAATCAAGCAGTATGAATATATCTAACACGATGAGCAACCTTAACTTTAACAAAAATATGGCGTCTTTTTCAACTTCTAATATCTCAATCTCGTCTAATCTGGAATCAGAATCACCATTGGCAACGAAGCGTCTAAAGGCAGTGGATATCAAAGCTCCGCGCAAAGGTTTATCAATTTCACATTCAAAGCATAATTACCTCTACAATCACGAACGTATTGACAACTCCATGACAATATCGGCAAAAGCTATATTAAAAATGGTAGATGATTCCTTGGTCTCAAGTGACAATTCTCTGGGTTCACAGTCTTATGCGAATATAAGTTGCACTCAAACACCAACAACAAAATCCAGAAGAAAACAACCTGTCAGTATCAATGAAGCAGATTTGCAGAAGGTCCTTCGCACAGACGATTATTCCAACGCTAATGGTCAAAATGCAGATGTTGTTGGTCGTTTCAGTACGCCATCAGCGAAGAAATTTAGAATGCTGGGTCCAAATTAAAAAAAAAAAGAATAATAGTAAATGAATAAAAAGATGCCGCAATCTCAAAGCGTTGATACCAACCGAATATGTTACCAATATTTCCTTTTGCATCTTTATTAAGGCTTACAACTGTGCTACATTCACTCGAATGGTAAAGAACTTTGACATTTAGGTAGCGATAAAATAGCAAGAAATTGATGATAAATTTCGGCACTCTTCATGTGATTCATTATGTGCTAAATTCCGTATTTGTCGATAAGTTTTGTTAAGCTTTATTTTTCTTGGACTTTTGGTGGAGATTAAGCTTCAGACCTCATCTTCATTTATGTATACAATTTTACTGGGCCTTTAATAGTATTGTGTTTATTCTTAAATAGTATATACATGTTCTCCTCTGTATGTAATTTAGCGTGCTTTGCTGATAATCGTAAAGCCAGGGTCTGACTTTCGTTCCATCCTCATCTTTCGGCGAGATTTCTTTATCGGACTAAGCTCAACTTTTACAAGTTCTTTAACTATCGCTATCTGTCCAGCTTCCTGAGGTGTAATCTTATGATAAACTGTTTGCAGTCGTCTGGTTAAGCCTAATGTCTTCATTGCATTCTTCTTCTTGAAAGGAAGAGCTATTGTGGACTTTATTTGCGTCACTTTAAAATACTTTGGAATCACTGACGACATTTTAGTATTTGTTGTTACCTTTTTAAGTTATTAATTGTGTCGGCATTAAAATTAGATAACATATATAGTTGTGCTAACCAACTTTCCTTGGAATATGCTACTTCTTCTCTTCGATATCGAGGGTTCCAAAAAAAAAAAAAAATAAAAAAGAGGAAGAAAAATAAAATTGTGAAGAGAGGGGAAGAATAAGCGTCTCTTTATTTAGTCGATCGACTTTTCTTTAAAAACTTCTTCTCTTACCATCCAAATGCCTCTTCTTTAGCAATAAGCTTATATACGGTTCACACACACGGTTTATGAGGAACGATATTTCGCAGAAGGTTCATAATTCTACTATCACACATCTAACCCAATCGAATGCTGGTAACTTCGTACTCACTTCTGCTGTTGGCGATTACAATGTTTGTTTGAGTTCGCTTAATGATGAAGGTGAAACCCAACCAATAACTGTTCTACTAAGTATCCCAATAGAAACTGTCTTTCATATAAATGATATTATATTCGATAACACAAATGAAGGTGATTTCTTTTGTTGCTATCAGTGCACTGTTCAACATTGGGATCTTGAACATAAAGCCATGCTACAAGGTATGAATAGTGCTGACCCTGTGAATTGCATAAGTGGGAAAGAAAACATTATATATGCAGGTTGCTCAAAAAGCATAAATGTGTTCGATATCAGAATGCAAAATCGCAATGCGGCCTTGATCCTTCCAATTGATAATAAAGTAGGTGAGATAACTTATCTTTCTTCGGAGTCGAACAGACATAATTTAATTGCCGGCACAGGTCGTGGATTTGTCAACTGCTATGATTTTCGTAATGAAAAGATGCTTCAGCTTGATATGGGTTATATTTTGGGCGAAGATACCTTAAGTGTGGATCAAATTTCAATAAATCAAAACAAATTCGACACATCTCAAGACCCAGGATTATTTATTATGACCAATGAGCCAGAATGCACTAGAATTATACAATTGGATGTGGAAACCGCTGGGCGGGAAGTTGTAAACGAGTATCGAAGGATGAGTACCGAAAATCATGAAAGGTACAAAACGGATTTTGTAACAGTTGGAACCGATCATGACATCCTCATAGGAAGTGGTTCAAATGATAGTCGTATTTTGCTTTTGAGCGGAAAAAGCGGACTCCTAAAAAGAGAGTATGTCACAAGTAATAAGACTGATTCCAGAAAAAAATCCGTCATCAACCATATCAGCTATCGGCAAGACTTTGACAAAGGAGTATTCGCAGATAGTTATGGTTACATTCATCGGTTTGATTTTGGAATGCTTTCCGACGCGTCGATATAATTTGCACATCGGTACTTCGCTAAAAATATCTTTTTTTTTCGGGGTTGACATTTATTTTACGTTTTTTTAGCACCGGGGACAAATGGAAATGGCCGATATGGGAAGAACCCAATTGCCGGATGACGTCATATGAAGTGGGTCAAAAAAATGCTTGTCAGATCAACTGAAAAGAACTAGAAATTAGCTGGAAGGGGAAATCTTAGTTTTCCTTAACGTTGAATCAATAAAAAAAATTAAATTAATAGATCAAGCAAAAAGTTTGAATTTTGGTTCTTCTGGAAAGTTAATTTAAGCAGTATGAGGATATATTTGCCAATTGCTGGGTTTCGAGGGCAGATGAGTACGCAACCTACTGGACTTTACTCAGAAAGGAATACAAACACTAAACGCTACTTATCAACATAATGTAGCATATATACAATAACAAAGCAAAGAATTTGAAAGAAAATAAATAAATAGAAAAGGTAAAAGCGAAAAAGAAAAGCACAGCAATCAATCATTAATTCGGGAAAAAAAATAGTACGATGATAGTAGGGTGATACATATTTACATCTTTTTTGAAAAGCTACCCTGGTATAGAAATGAGTGGGTGAGAAGGTGTGATCGATGTTGCTGCTTACGTCCGGACGAGGCGCGGCAGAAACGGAAAAAATGTTGTAATAGTTGTATTAATTTAGCGCTTTTCTTTTGAAAAGAAGTATACATAAAGCAGACTTTTACACATATTCCATAGAATGATCACAGTTAATTCCAAATGGAAAAGGTAGTGGTGTGTAGTCGTAGTTCATTTTTGCTAAAATATTTTGACCAGTTATCAATTTGTTTCCAACACACATAATCCCAGACCACCTTTGATTAGGAGTTTCTGTAATTTTTTTTGCATTGTACAAGTATTCCGCGCATACGTCTATGGCACATGTATGTATGTAACCTGGTCGTAATTTTTTTTTCTTTCAGTTTATCGACAAATCGGTAAGTTTAAAGTTGATAATTTTTATTTTATTTATTTTATTTGCACTAATCAATACCAACATTTTTGGCTGGCTCTGTTTCGCATTTTTCTTTTTCTCCTGTGCTGTGTAGCCCGCGTCCCATTATTCCCCTCCTTTTGAATCCCAAAATATTTGAGCACTATTACATTTGCATATATATATATAGATATATTCAGGTATCGTTTATTTACATATTATCTAAACTATTATATTTTCGATTCTTTCTCTTTAATTCCATATTTCATCTAACTTTTAGAACCCACAAAGGGGCTTCCCTTAATTTGACAACAGCATCTGTCTCCAATAGACAACAAGCTTTGATAACCAGGTACGGTTTCTCGAATCGAACGCTTCATATTTTTTTAAGCATAGTTTCAGGTTTGTCTTCCACTGTGTTTCATTTATTTGATCTACCATTGTATTAAGAGGAAGGTACGTTTTGTTCAATCCATATTAATTTGTTGTTCCTTATATTTTGTGCATTTTGCACTGGTTTCGTCTGTGCATTCCTTTCTCAGCATTGATCAGTATTTGTTTTCATTTCCGAAAGCATTTCCGTTCTCCTACTTTTTTTTCAATGTTTTTGGATGTTCACAAAAAGCCAATGGTTGCTCACACGCCAACTGGATATGATACCGGAGTTGTTTATCATGTTGAAAATGCTAACGGAAGCATGGATTCATGCTGTGATTCCGTGTCGAATGATTCAAAAGTTACCTGTAAGGGAATTTTGAGTGGTAGCAATCCAAGTCTTGATAAGAGAGAGAATTGCAATAGATGCACTGGGAAGAATTCACATGGTAAGTTTAGCAAGTATTATACGGAACTCCCTGAACGGTACCAGATCATCCAAAAAATTGGAGAGGGCGCGTTTTCGAAAGTCTTTAAAGTGCTAGATACGGCTTGTGATGCCTATATTGCAATCAAGATTATGGATAAAAAGGGCATGGGAGCTTCGCAAATAAATTCCGCAATGAAGGAGATTGCAATTATGCGAAGACTTCGTCACAAGAATATTGTTCGATTGTATGGTTATCAGAACACCCAGAAGTCACGTTATTGTTTTCTTTATATGGAGTATGTTGCTGGTGGTGAGATTTTCAATCAGATTATTAAGTATACATATTTTAGTGAGGATTTGGCGAGACACATCATAAGGCAGGTTGCAAATGCAGTCAAGTATCTGCACGATAATGGGGTGGTTCACAGAGATATCAAGCCAGAAAATCTCTTATTTATGCCAGTAAAGTTGCTAAAAAGACCAAAAGAGCAACAAATCAAGGCTCGTCGTAAGTCAGATGATAATAAAAAAATTGATGAGGGCCGTTTTGTTCGAGGTTATGGGTCGGCCGGAATTGGTGTTGTAAAAGTGGCTGATTTCGGGTTATCGACTGTTTTGGTTGATGACCAAACTAGAGCTCAAACTCCTTGTGGGACAGTTGGTTACACCAGTCCAGAGCAACATTTAAGGCTCGGTTACACAAAGAAAGTTGATCTCTGGGCTATTGGATGTGTTTTGTACACGCTCGTTGTTGGGTTTCCTCCATTTTACTCTAACTCTGGAAATTCAAAAGATATTAGTCGTAAAGTTTCTCGCGGTGATTACAAATTTTTGAGTCCCTGGTTTGATGAAGTTAGTCAGGAATGCAAAAACTTGATTTCGAATCTTCTTACGGTTGATCCTGAAAAGCGTTATTCTATTGAGGATCTTCTTAGGGATCCATGGTTAAATAAAGGTTACGAAGATGTTCTTATGAAAAAGAAGTCCATTGCGGCTGCAGATGCTCCTGATACTACTACATTTGACAAGGATTTGTACTCGAAATTCACAAATAACTTGGTGACCGAGAATAATGTCGAAGATTATTTTGGTGTCGCCGACCAGCAGCTTATTTCTACACCAAGGGCTGAAGCTATCCGAATCGTGTTTGATACTGGTACAACGATTCAACGCTCGAAGCAAAGTGTAAAGGCTTCCAAATGGCCAGAAGCCCGGGTGCATACTCCATTTATACCACATAAAGCCGATAATCCTACTGTGGATACCCTCAGTGTTATGCAGATACACCTCGACAAGAATTTTAGTTCATCTTCTATGGGTTCTTTTTCATCTCTAGATTCAAGTGACGCTGCCAATGATCATATGAGTAATGTTAGGGATGATAATGATAATGATGCTTGTGAAAAGGAAGAAGATGATGTTGATGATGTTGATGATGTTGATGAAAGAAGTATTGAAACCAATGACAGCACTGCTTCTCTTACATCACCAAACCGTACAGCAGCTCCGCCAGAAATTATGGTCAGGCAATCTTCATCAACCCGGGCTTCTTTCAAATCGGAATCCTCGTTTTCTTCCTCTTCTTCATCTTCATGTTGTTCTTGCTCTCCTGTTAGCTTTCCAGAGTCAGCACCGGAAGTACAGATTGTTGGAGCAGAGATTCGAGACGACGAAAAAGGAACGCGCAGACGATCATCAGTTTCCTTCAAGCTTCAACGAAGTAAGGCCCCAGTCACTGCAAATTTGCGGAATACCCTTTTATGTGTTAAATCTGCTAAGGAGTATGAAAAAAGTCCATATCCGAAACAGATAGAAGGGTCAATTCAGGTGCCTCGTGTCACTAAATTTACACGTAAGCCGACCCCGTATGTTACGAAGGCCTCAGAGCCGGCTTTTGATCTTAAGCTAGAGAAGTCCACCATTTTAACAAGAAGAAGGCTTTCTATGGGATCAATACCATTGCATGAAAAGTAGTTATCTCGTTAATACGAAAAGGGAGGTGATAGCATTTTTAAGTCCATATTTATGGCTCTTTTCTAATTACATCCAAATATTTCTCTTTTCACTATCTTTATTTCTTTGCATGTTGTTTGATTTTTCTTCTAACTCCTCTCGCCTAATATTTTGTTGATCATTTATTTACTACTTATACCTATCGGTTTGTGCATTTCTTTTCTTTTCATCATTTTTTGTGTCTCGCTTCAATGTAAGTACTCTGTTTAATATAAATTTTAATCATTTGTATCTAATTGTTTATTACCTTCTCAATAAATTCGTCTCTACTTTCATCGTCCACCAAATTTCCGTTGATGTTATCATTCATATCATATCTAGCTCTGCCATCTTCAAGCGTTTTGCAAACTCCTGCTTTAACATGACGTTCTGCTGTTCTTTCCCTAACAAGTTCAGGATTGTTGGTTTTCACTTTCCACACATGCACCTTATCGTGATTTTCTTTCACTATATTAGGTATTTGCTTCCATAGTCCCCCTTTATACATCAAGTAAAGACCCTCTAATATGACCACTCTTACATCCGAATTTACAATTGTGCCGCCTGGTGTGGGATCTTTCTTCTCATGGTCAAAGTCTGGTATCGATAGCTCGGGTAACGGAGGATTTTTAAACACCCATAAAGGATTTTTGCTGTTTAAAGTCACTCCCTCTTTCGTAAGGTTACATCTTTCGCATGTGCTTACAAGTTTCTGCACAAGTCTCACAACCAACCCGGAATCAAATGTAAATTCAGAGCCCCTTCTTTTCACCATGAATTCTGAATTTTTGGCTTTATGTAATACGCTTCTTGGAAGATGAAATCCATCCATTGTAATTCTTTTGGCAAACGTATGATTTTCCTCGTTGCCAGGCGCGGCAAACGTGGAAATAGCAGTAGAAAGCATTCCACGACCAATAATGACCGATTCATCAATATTGTGGGGCTTAACGTATGTGATTGGCTCGAAGTCTGATTTGTCAATCTGTTCGTCTATCTCTTTTTGAAGTTCCTCCATATGAATTGGTAACACTCTGGTATGCGCATCATTTAATGGTAAACTTCTTTTGCCTGTTTCCAATGTGGCTAAATTAGAGCTGAAATCATATGTGCATTTTCCTGTCTTAAACATATTATTTAATTCATCTTCAAGAAGAGACGCAAACGTGGATTTTCCAGAGCCAGGACGTCCAATAATCAATATAACAATTCTGTAAGTTTTGGCCCGCTTTAGAAGCTGTACGACATCTGCTGCGGCCTTTTTTGCTTCTTGTTTCAAATTTTCAAGAGATAACTGCATTTAAAATTGATCTAGAATGTGAGTTTATTGAATAGCCTCTTTCCGTGCTACCAGTTGAGGAGTGGAGTAGTATTGAGTGCCAAGAATTGAAAAATAAAATTCTTTCTCATCGGATTCTAGATTTCCCCACAATTTTCCTTTCGCCGTCCCTTCTGCTCCTTCTTGCATTGTGAGGAAAGCACGGAGGAATCTGGTGCGGTGTGAATCAAGCAAGGCAATTTTAACAACTATTTATTTTATTTTCTTTTTACTTAACAGTATATTTTTATTGACCAACTTCTATATCATCAGTAATGATTCAATCTCCACAATCTCACCTTTCCAGCCTCATTTCCTGTAGCTAGCATCTCACTGTTCGGACTGAAACACACTGATGTTACTTTACCTAATGGAGTGCCACTGGTTGGCCAGTTTTTATACACCTTACACGTTGGAATGTGTACTAAACGTAAAGCATCCTTCTTCGCGCGCGAAGCCACACAAAGAAGTTGGCCATCAGCATTGAAGGTAATTCCAGATATGCTTGTGACTAAGCTCTCAACCACGCCCAAAAGCTTATTATTCTTAAATCTATCATAGATATTCACTATTCCAGACTTACTTCCAACAGCTATCCATCGGTTGTTGCCATTGTATCCACCTAAAGCAACTTTAGTAATGCCAACGCCAGTATCATCCGTCCATCTGGCAATAGTCTTTCCTGATTCAACTTCAAACTCCCATATCTCTCCTGCTGTATTGATGGCCACCAAAAATGGCTTGTTCTTCGTGTTATTTTTCGTCGAATTTTGACTAAAATCGAAATCTATAAGTGTTCCCTCTATCTTGAAACCCCTGATCCATTGGCCCGTAGTTGAGGAAAGCAAGTTCACCCATCCAGAACTACCGATAAGTCCAATATATCTGCCATCAGAACTGAGTTTGAAATTTTCAAATGATCTTTGTGTCTGTTCATGTCCATAAAGTCTCGTAATCTTCTCTACGACTCCAGCATTAACATTCCACTTGTACATATATCTCCTCCTTCCACCAGCAAATATCTCAGTCGTGTCTCCTATGCCAAAAGAAGCAGATTGCACAGGCGAATTTCTAAGATGAATCGATGTCACCAGGTTGTTGCGTTGACCATCGATATGAAAAACTCTAAGAGTTCGATCATAACCACCGGTCAACAAGAGAGGATGCGTATGATGAAAGCAAAGGGCCTGAACTGCTGAATGTGATATTTTCTTAATATTTGCATCTGTTAACCTCACTATATCGATTTTTCCCGGAGAGAGAAGCCGTAGATTCTCATTCTTAAGCTTGTATGTCTGGTTTGTCCTCAAAAAGTCCAGAAGAGAATTGCTGGAACCGCTAACAGTTGTAGTTCTTGCCGAAGATCCAACTTCATCACCATAATCCTCATCTTCACTGTCTGTTTGTTGTCTCTTTGATTCATCATTATCACTTTCATACCTATCAGCCCACTCAGGTCTAGGGAAAATTCTCTCAAATTGCGCTCTGAGTCGTTTGCAATATTGTTTCCCTTTCATTTTATCTTCTTCTTCGTTTACTCTTAGCTTTCTTAATCTTTTATGTGAAGCCACTGAAATCGTGATTTTTTCATCGTCGCTGTCTGTCCATGCATCAGAAGTGGTACTGCTATCTGAATCTGAATCCATATATGAATCCGAATCTGATGTTTCATTGTCACTTTTATTATCTACATCCATTTTCGATCCATTATCCGCATCCTCATCATTTTCGTCATCTAAAAATAGCTGGTCGTCCCGAAGTTTGCTCATATCATCTGCTACACCATCACCTTCTTCTTTGTTCTCTCCATCCTTATCATTTAAGAAAGTTTCGTCTTTATTTTGTATTCCAGATAAGTATTCATCCTCGGACTCGGAATCAGATACATACAAATTTTGTCCACCTGCATCTTCCTCTCTTTCTTCATCAAAAAGATTATCAACTTTCCTGAGGTTGTTTTCGAAACCTTCCTTATCACCGAACACTAGCTTCTCTAACCTTTTCTCTTCTTCACTAGGTTCAGGTATGCTTTCAATTTCTCTCTTTTCTTTAACTGAAACCGTACCTTCAGTCGGCACTTCCTCTGATTTATGTTCCATTTTGATGAACTGCCGTTCGAGATACTAAGCTCTTTGTGATAATCAAGGCGATATTAGAATGAAAGTTTTAAAGGGATTGCATATAGCTCAAATCAGCTGCCCTGAAAATTTTTTTGATACTGTTCAAAAAAAAAAAATGAAAGATAAAAATAAAAAAAGAACTGTCTCACACACTGGGGCGATCAATTTAATTTGGGTACAGAAGAAATATGTCTATACATTTAACCTTTCTCTAGCTTATTTACTATTCACTGTTAACTATTAAGGAGCCATTTTGAGAAAAATAGAATAGTCAAAGCAAATATGATTCCAACACGCAAAATTTTAAAGTATGTTGATTTGGTAAAGTTACTTGTATAAATACACTTCTCAGCATTATACTAACGGTCTTGATAACTCATTCTTCAGTTCTCGTACGAACTCATACTATACGCCAGGTACTCATAGAATGTCAAATGCAATGTTGAGGGCAAGAAGGCCTTATTTCTGGGGTAATTTACTTACATTTGGTGCTTTACTCACAATTCCTGCAGGGGTTTATTATTATACATTTCACATCCTGCATAAGGACGATTTCGAAGATATTCCTGTGCCTCCTCTTGATAATGAACAAGTTAAGGAGTTGCAAAAAGAATACAGGGAAGAAAAGGCGAAGAAGGCCCTGGAGAATACCCCAAAGCAGTAAATTTCTTGGAATTTGAATGAAGAACAGTCCCACTTATGCATGTATATATTGTCCCGTTTATGTTAGTTATGATTAATGCCATGGGACTCCTTTTATACTGTTGTTTTATGTCAAATGTTATTTAAATTTCGCAATCACACAGTCATTCGAAAAGTATACCGTTATCATTATTATCCTTGGTGTTATATTTTATTGTTCCTTATTTGTCCCTTCACTCTTTGGTTTCAAAAGTGTCTTGTTCTTCTCAGTAAATTGAATTATATGAGTCAAATTATTATTACCGGCAGAAAAGTATTTCGGGGATGCGTTCTGTCTGATTTGTTCGTTTATGTTAAGTTTCCCTTCCCTGATGAGTTCCGAATTCTGCTTATAAAAGTTGGTCATGTTAATTTCCTGCATTACCGGCTCCTTTGCTGTCTTTCTTTCCTTCGAGTTGGACTTAGTTTCATCTTCGGCTTTCCGTTTGAGCGGTAATATTTTGACGTTTTCAAAATCTGAATTTTTGAACTTTCTAACTGTATTTAATGCCTCTTTAATTGTCCCTTCTGTTGTATCGGCAAATTTTGTGGCATTTTGACCGTCTTGTCGCTGCAGCCCAAAAATGTTCGCTATATCCGTTTCTAATGGCTTTGCTTCACCATCGTGAATATTATCCAACTGATTATATCTTAAAATTTCAAGTTGTTCCTCATCAATTTCTGGTTCCTGTATTCTTTGCTCCTTGAAGCGTATCTGCCGTGGTATAAGTCCCGGTATTAGTTTATTGTCGTGAAGATCTGAGTCTTTAACCTTGGGTAGTATTTCACCAGAAACTTGATCAAAATTATCCGAATTTATATCAGATCCAGAGAAAGAGTCGGACTCGGAATCAGAAGAATAAGCATTTACTAGATTCATTATTCAGTAATAGTTATAAAATGATAATCTATATCTTCGTCACACTATAATGTATTTGATAAGAATGTTACTTGTAATACAGGATAAAAGACAAAAAAAATGAGGCGGGTGGAAAAAAAAAAAGACCCGACACAACAAATAATGCTGCAGACTAGAAGTAGCTTTAAGTCTTTATCGTTGTACTTCCCTATATAAAGAGGTCATCACAAACATATTATTAGAACGTAAGATGGTAGTCTGTGAAGTTTGTCATAGAGAAGAAGCTAAATACAAGTGTCCAAAGTGTAATGCACGATAGTATGTATCGTCTACGTTGATTAAATTTACTTGTTCACAAATTGTTCCTACTAACTTATTTCTTGTTTACTCAGCTGCTCACTGCAATGTTTTATTTCACCAAGACATAAAGAAAATGACCAGAAGATTCTTCAAAGAAAGAATGAAGGGAAAAATACGGATGAACATCAAGAAACTAATGATAATGATTCGTTAGATATCCCAAAAAAAGATGAGCTTGTTGGAAATTTGCTTAAGAATGAAAAGTTTGCAGCCTACATGAAGGAACCCGTGGTTCAATTTTACATTCTTACTTTGAATGAAATTCTTCATAACATTTCTTTAACAAACGAGTATAATAGAGAAGGTCGGCTTGAAGTTGCTAACAAAAAATTGGCCAATTTAAGAAGTAAAGGTTTGGAGTATAACGAGTTATTCGAAGAATTTTGCGAATGTGCCCTCGATCTATTAGGCAGTTAATGGTCCTTTCCATTTGTTTTTTTCGACACCTTTCACGCCACTTCCGAGATCAACCTTAAAAATGCATCCTCCCATATCATTTGGATCTGCATCTGGCTCATCATTTAGGCCGGTCGTCACGAATAGTGTGTTCATATTTTTTCCCCCAATTGTGGTACAGCTGACCCTTTTAGCAGGAAAGATGAATTCACGAACAAGTTTACCGCTAGTATCTAACTCTATGGCGCGGTTTGTTCCCCAAACGGCTGTAAAGATATGTCCACGGCTATCCATACAGAATCCATCGGGTTCACCTTTGACAAAACTTTTATCAGAATAGCCTTTGAACACCTCGGCTATCTTAACAAATGGTGTTTTTGTTTCCAAATCTGGCAATTGTGTTGCACTATCTGCCTCAAATTTGTAAATTATATGCTCCTTTGAGCTTGTCCAATACATGTGTCCGTCATACCAATTCAATCCGTTTGAAATGCCCGTTCCAGTGATAACTGGTTCCATTTTAAGGGTTTTTGCGTTCAAACGGTACAAGGTTCCCAAATCCAACACCTCTGGGCAAGAGAAGTCGCACATAGATGCCACCCAAAAGTTTCCGTTGCTATCAACGCTTCCGTCATTAGATCTGAGCTGCCAACCATTGGAGGCAACGTTATCTTTCGGATATTTGGCAACAACCTCTGTTTCACCTGTTTTCATATTGAGAATCTTCACACTTTTGCTAGCTCCAACAATGACCTTGTCGACATCACTGGTAAGGCCGATCACACCCACTGAACTATCCGCTTTATAGCACTTAACCTCTCCTGGTTCTTCCTTTCCACTAAGAAATGTTCTATAGACACATCCCCTCTTTATATCAATCCATAGTAATGACCTGTTTCTACTATCATATGTGATACCTTCACTAAGGTCCGCATCTAACTTAATAAATGGCTTTATAACGTCTACAAAAGTTAGTAGCACGCTACAGTAATAATGTAAAGTAATCTGTCTGTCTGCTTACCTTTTCAATAACTGTGCTGACCACCATAATTGATGAAAATAATAGTAGTAAAAGAAGAACTCTTAATGTATAAATGTCGGTACAGAGAATATAAGTATTTCTTATCTCTCGAATCTCATATATTTATATAAAGTCGGGCCGTCATAGAATATTATTTTCCGTAGAATTAATTTCCAATGGCAATTGAACAAGATCGAATTAAATTGTGTTAATCTGAAAATAGTACTTCTCCCGTCCGCGAAACGTTCAAAGTTTTTACAGGCACTAATCAGCAAACTTGTTTTCACCTCCATAAAATCAGGCCAAGCAATTTGTGGGGAAAACCGCAAGATATTATTCCGAACACAATTAAAAAAAAAAGTGGAAGAAAAAAGTGGGAAGCAGTTATAAGAATGAAAGCAATAACAATAGCTTTAAACAACTCTGCCGAAATCGATGTCATTCGTTCTTTCTTGTCCACATATTTTTCTAACGTTATTTTGGTATTCTTTGTGTATCCACCTTACAGTTTGTTATTTTCCTAATTTGTTATATTTTCTGAATTCCGTACAGTCAGTTGATCTAACACACCTCTGAAATAATGGTGCAGACCTTTCTTGAGAAACCGGCTAGTTTGGAACTTTTGTCACAGAAATCTAAGGATAAGTTGAGTCAAGTTCCAGATTACCCTTTAGATTATAATATATTCCTTTGCAAAGGTATTTCAGAAGCACAAAAAGATGATGAAGCTGAGCTTTTAAAGTTCAGAGAATCTATTGTCGATAGTATTCCAGATGATTATGGTAATCTTATCTTTAAAGGGCTCACGAAAAATGGAGATGGTTCAATGAATCTCGAGTCTACAACAACATCTAAGCTCCAGAGAAGATTATTGCTTTTATTAATACTAGAGAGACACAGACGGGATATAATTGCATTGAACAGGTTGTTGGCAACGGACCCAAAAAATTGTAAGACTATACACTATGTGGAATTGAAAGATCCTATAAAATACGAGATAAAATCGCCGATATTTAGATCATTTGAAGGTGCCAAAGATGTCTACCAAGGTAGCTTCAAAAAATTTTCCGTTTTACAGAATATTGAGTACGATTTTGAGCATGCCATAGATGAAAATGGTGATTATCAGAATGATGACGACCTAGTTGATGCGTTCTGTACTGAAGATGTGATGAAGTTTAACTCGAAACTAAATGAAACAGATGATAAAGCTTACGATTCTTTGGAAGATGTAGTGGCGAACTCCAGAATAGCACGAGTCCTCATCCCATTGGCGGCACAAGCATTTTTACTAGATGATGGGAAGGAAGAAAAGAAGAATGCCAAGAGAACATATTCCGAAGCCAAATAGATCACTTAAATACTGATTTTATTGTAAAGTTTTTAATCTGTGTATATAGTTTACTTGTAAATTGGCTGCAGCGGCTGTTTGAAGGTCAGCGGTGAATTTTTCTTGTCCAAGACTTTCGCGATACAGGATAAAAATTGTTAAAGCGTAGGAAATTTTTATATCTTTCATAACCTGCGTAGAATCTTTGTGGCCTTCGGTCAGAATGGAGACTTACAATTGTATTTAAGTTAGCTGTATTACACCTATGGATTTTCTGTTGTTTATGGTCCCACTACTTCATCATTAATACCTATAATTATGAGTACATCAAGATCGCTTTACCAGGCGATAGGTATGCTAAAAGGAGCAGGATCGGTTGTCAAGGAGTCATGGAGAATTATCCAGACAGAAACTACAACCTTGCGTGATCTTGCCGGAAAAGATGCGTTATATGAAAATGTGAAGGCTCAATCTGAGATGGCGAATGCTAATTTTGATTATGAAGCTTCTGATTTATCGAATGGAAATAGTCAGGTAATAGCTGATGGAGAGGTTGATATCTTCGTGGCAGCCCGGACCAAATCCAAACATGTGAAATCATCCAGCGTCCTAGGTTCTAGTACAAGACCTGGTTCGCCTAAATTTGATTCATCAGTTAAAGAACCTACTGTTAAAAGGCAATTTTCAACATTGTCTTTTTTGTTGAACAAGAATGATACAAAATTTGACCCAAAAGAGGGTAAGGTAATTGGAGAAGCAGATAAACCAAAAGTTACACTGTCACAGTCTCCTGTTCCAAGCGGAAAGTTACAGCGATTGTTTCACTACGGCAGTTTGGCGGCAAGTGTCGGATTGAATATTGTGAAGGAAGGTGCGAAAAAGTACGCTGAAGGGGAAAGACCAAGTTTAAGCAAGCTGATCATGTCACCGAGAAATGTCGATCGAATGGCAAGGAAATTAAGTAGAATGAGAGGTGCAGCATTGAAAATTGGACAAATGCTTTCCTTTCAGGATAGCGCAGTTCTTCCGAAAGAAGTTGCACAAATATTAATGAAAGTTCAGAATAATGCTCAGTACATGCCTGAAGCACAACTTGAGAAAACTATTTCATTCGAACTTGGTACTGGGTGGAGACAGAGGCTCTTTGCGTCTTTTGATGATGTTCCTATTGCTGCGGCGTCAATAGGTCAGGTTCATCGGGCTGTTACGAGAAAAGGATTGGAGGAAGTTGTTGTAAAGGTTCAATATCCAGGAGTGGCCGACTCTATAGATTCAGATTTGGATACCATTCTTATGTTGCTCACTGCTTCCAGAATGCTTCCACCGGGCCTTTTTTTAAAACAAAGTGTTGCTGATGCAAGAATTGAATTAAAATGGGAGTGTGACTATATCAGAGAGGCTAGGAACATTGAAAGATTTCAGGCTTTTCTCGAGGATGATAATGCTTTTGTTGTTCCAAAAGTTTTTCACGAATTGAGCGATGAGCATGTTCTTACTATGCAAATGATGAAGGGAACTGAGATTGTAAAGGGTGAGTTTGATCAGGCTACAAAAAATTGGATATGTGAGAATATCATGAGACTTTGTTTGAATGAGATTTATAATTTTAAGTTTATGCAAACGGATCCGAATTGGGCAAACTTCCTCTACAATGCGGAAACACATAAAATCGAGCTTTTAGATTTTGGTGCTTGCAGAGACTTCCCTGCCAAATTCGTTAAAAATTATGCTAACTGTCTAAGAGCTGCAGTTAGACAGGACAGAAAAAAGGCTGAAGAATACAGCTTAAAATTAGGATATCTGACAGGTTTGGAATCACCGGAAATGACTGCCGCTCATATTGATTCGATGATGGCTTTAGGGGAGCCGTTTTGCCCCTCTAAAAATGAAGGTCACTGCTTTAATTTCAGTCATCAAACTGTTACCGATAGAGTTAGGGGTAAAATAGGTCTCATGCTTAATGAGAGACTTACGCCTCCACCTAAGGAGACATACAGCCTTCATAGAAAACTTAGTGGTGCCTATCTTTTATGTGCACGGATGAATGCTTCTATTCCTTGTGAGAAATTATTTGAGGATATCATAGGGTTAGAGTACGAAAAATAATGGGAAGATAGACAATTCTTGTAAATATTGAAGCTGGTGCATTTTGTATGATGGTATTCTTCTTAGTTCATATATTTCCTTAATTTATTCGAATAGCACTTGGATTATAGAATGCATGGTAAGCGATTGATTAAGAGTCTTTGTTACGGTTCGTTGAATTTTCCTTTTGCGATCTCGGACCAATTTTTTTTCATGTGACAGAGTGTGGGGTAAAATTTTTAGCAGTGACAAAATCCCTCTTTCACCCACGGTTTTGGCATGTGATAACAAAAACGATTCCATGAATACAATATCAATTGAAAAACTGCATGTCTGTAAATTGCTGTAGGATATTGAAAGACTGTCTGATTTAAGTTGAATGTGTATATAATTTTGCCTCTTATAGTAGCAGAATTGTTTTGCGAGCTGGCCTTGGAAAAGGAATCGGTACCAAAGAAGACTCACCTGCCAAAAAAAAAAAAAAAAAAAAAAAACTTCTTTCTACCGAGATTTCTGTTTTCAGCAGTCATACAGAAACATATATATATGTAAAATTTGTATTTGAAATACATATATACTTGTTTGATCGTACGAAAAGCCTCGTTTGCTTCTTTGCAGATGATATTTCGTTTGCTTTCTTTACTTCCTTCGATTTAGGGTTTTCTACAGCTAGAAACTAGATGAGTCATTTATGGTAACTTGAAGAAGGTCAACTAATTTCGTGCATTTTGTCCCACCTTCGTTGAAATACACATTTACATTCACTCTTAGTTTCACTTAATTGTATAATATGGTCATGGAATATACTTCAACATCAGATATACTTCGAAGGTTAAACCAGTTTACCAAGCAATATGACGATATCAACGATGGACAACCAGTTCTTTTGTATAAAGACTTTGATCGGTTTTTCCATACCGTTCTGACTGAAGTCCATCACAAAATGGCAAACTCGCCAAACGCAGAAATTGACAGTTCTGTTATTGCAGAACTCAGTGCATTTTCCCCTCTCGATGTCTCGAAGCTTATTTTCTCCGTTATCGATGTTGAGAGCAAAGGGTATTTAACCGGATCCGACTTTGGTAAAGTCGCCGAATCGATGAACACCGTTCTAAATAAAGAATCTAAGGATGCCAGTTCCACTTTATTTCATTTACTTGCAGAAGCTGTTGACGGAAGAAAATCAATGAATAATCTAAAAACAGCCAAGATTGAATTGGATCCGAGTGATGTTATTAGAGTTTTCCAAAAGTTGGATTTTATAGATATGGATAGTGACTCCTCGTCGGATCTTGAAGCGATAGAAAACTTTTTCAAGTCTACAAAAATTAGGTTGTTGGATGAAACGGCATTCGAACATATGCTCGATGCTCTTCCGGGGGAGAAACTGAAATTACTGGTTTCACGTATTTATGATAATTCTGATCCGGGAAAATCCAACTTAGAAAATGCAACCATTCCGACATCCATACTCCCTGAGATTGTTCAATTGATATATCACAATAATATTCCCTTGAATGTGGTCAGGCAGCTTGAAGCGATTTCTTATGATACCTTTGGTGTTAGGATGAGCTACCTGGAGACATGTTCTATGCTTCAGCTCTTAAATGACCTTCCAACTTTAAATAGGCTTATTAAGTCTGAGATATTTTCACAAACCCTTGCATCGATTACACAACAGGATTTTTATAAATATGCAAATGAGTATTCCCGCCGCCCTGTGACCCTAAACGAGATCAGGCTTTACTTCAAGTGGAATTCGGTTTTACTCCGAGAGCAGGAACAGATATCTGCTATCAACACTGCCGATTTGATGGCCATCCTTACAGACGATATGGTGAGCTCATCTGAATCATCGGATCCATCATTCAGCTTGTATCCATTCATCTCTTCTGTGTATTCGTTTGTTCTAGGATCTGTTGCGGGAGCTATTGGTGCAACCATTGTTTATCCAATTGATATGCTGAAGACTAGAATGCAAAACCAGAGAGGAAGAGGAATATATAAATCTTATGGTGATTGTTTCCGGAAACTTTTGAAGAACGAGGGTCCCAGAGGTATATATTCTGGTTTATTGCCTCAGATTATTGGTGTTGCTCCAGAAAAGGCAATAAAGTTGACTGTCAACGACGCCATTAGACGAATTGGCCGTCGCCATTCTCCAAATGGTGAGATTACCATGCCATGGGAAATTTTAGCTGGATCGTGTGCCGGTGCCTGTCAGGTTATTTTTACCAATCCGCTAGAAATTACAAAGATCCGTCTCCAAGTTCAGGGCGAGTATATTTCGGATGCTTTGAAACATGGTAAGTGTATTAGACCCAAATCTGCTTTTGATATCGTGTGCCAGCTTGGTCTAAGAGGTCTATACAAGGGTGCACTAGCTTGTCTGATGCGTGATGTTCCATTCAGTGCTATATATTTCCCCACCTATGCAAATCTAAAGAAGCGCATGTTTGGCTGGGACCCAGTTGATCCAACAATGAAGAAAAACTTAAAGTCGTGGGAACTTTTGACTGCGGGTGCGTTGGCAGGAGTTCCGGCTGCTTATTTAACTACACCATGCGATGTTGTTAAGACGCGACTTCAGGTTGAAACAACATCCGATAAAAAGGCTTACAATGGTATTTCAAATGCATTTAGCAGTATTTGGAAGCAGGAAGGATTCAAGGCTTTCTTCAAAGGAGGATTGGCTCGAGTTTGTCGTTCTGCTCCTCAATTTGGATTTACCTTAGCGACATATGAAATTTTCCAAAGAATGGTCCCACTAGAAAGATTTTACCCGGACCCTCGGAGTTCCAAAGGTCGTTTGTGTGGCTCAAAGCCTCTCCAACCTTTGTCAGATACGGCCAGACAAATTATTCCACGATCATCCTTTTTCAGCATGAAGTTACCAAAGGGGAAGGATGAAGATAAATAAATATCGGATACCGCTTAATATCTTCGGATTCGTAATGTTATTGTCCTAATAATCATTGGTCGTAATAATTGTTTTAAGCTTATAGACTTTATATACTTGCTTTTTTACCTTCATGCATCTTTCTTTTACACTTGCTTTTTTTAAAAGAAGGCAAGTTTTGTTCTTTTCACCCTAATGAATTAATGCTATATATTTATGAAATGACGGCTTCTTACTCATCCAGTCCAGAGCTTTTACTGAATGCTCCTTGGATCATCAAAAATGTGCTTATCGATGGTAAAATTGTCTTCCTGCACCGCCCGGTTCAAGGAATCCACTCTGAAAAGAAATTTGCCAACCTGTGCATATTTTACTTGACGCTTACCCAATCTATGATTCTTCTCATCTATTATATTCTCCTTATTTTCCGTCAAATTATTGCCAGCCTGGTGAATCGGCTCCACCATATAAATCGCCTGAAAAAGGCGTTGTAAACCAATAAGCCTAGCGCGGCTCACTGCTTTCTTCCTGTCCTCTTTCAACTCTTGCGTATTGGGGAATGATGATCTGCCCTCACCAGGTGGTGAGTCAGTCATATCCAACCAAAGTTTAATTTTGTTTGAATTAATACTCCCAAGAGCAGCTCTATTATGCATGTAGTTAGTTCTATTCAGTTCGAACTTAAATACTGGGTCAATCTGTGGATCCTCGAGAGCTTGCCTTGGAGTTTTTAACAAAGGTTTATTTTCGTCTTTGGTAACAGAGTTCCCTTCGTCATCCTCAACGGGTCCTGCAAGCTTGTCAAAAGCCTTTAATGCCTCATTCTGTATATGCTTTCTTTGAAAACGATACTGAATACGTAATGCGGGATGAATCAGTGCAGGATCAAGCTTTCTCATTTTGAATGGACTGGTCTTGCCAAAGTTGACGCTTGGGTTGACTTTGAAGTCTTCTGGCCACCATGGTGAGTTTGTAATCGGGTTTTTTGTAAAGTCGAGATGCCCTTTCATAATTAAACCACATTCATCAGGTGCACGTACTCGCTTATTAAGTTCTACCTCCTTCAGTGGTTCTTTTTTGAAATTCGGCGACACAAACGTGCTTGTTTCCTCACTTTCATTCTCATTTTGTGAGTCTGGAATTAATATCTGTGATTCATTGCCGCAAGTATAACTGTCGTGATCGGGTAATTGTGATATTCTGCACTCTCCACTTATAACCTTGGAGATGTAGGCATCACCAAAATCTAATTCATTCAATTTCATGCCTCTATGCCTGATTGGTGAGGAAGATGTGATCGTAGGTGAAGATGAAGTTTGAACTGAAAGCTGTGATGAAGATATATCCCGTTCCAATTTGTTCATATTATTGAGCGGTTCTATTTGCTCTTCTGAAACTGCGAATTTGTCAAGTCCTAAAGGTCCTATTTCCGGACTACGTTGTGATTTGTAAATGTCATCTGTTGAAACAACAGTGTCATCATTTGTATCCATTTGTTTTTTCAAAGAATCCCTTCGCTTTGGTAGCGGCTCGTCCACCATGTCATTTTCGTCTGCTTGTTCGATCGCTGTACTTGTTTTGCATGTTGCAGTCACTCTATCAGTGGCTCCTTGAAATAATGATCTTCGCTCACTTGGGGTTTGTGCTGCTTTCAAAACCTCGTTTTCCGCTCTTAAGTCTCTGTTTTCAGCCTCGATTTCCTTAATTCTAATTTTTAATTGAATATTCTCTTTAAATACATCATCTAATCTTTGTGAGTCCAAAAAAATGTTACCGGATGAGACTTCTGTGTCTCCTGTTACAGATTTGATCTGTGAGTAAATCTGTTGGAGTAGCTTCCAGACTTCATTGCTTGTTTGTGTATCTTGTAATAGAGGATTGTCCATAGAAATTCAAAAAGTATATATGATCATATAGAATGATAGGTTTAGTTTTTTCTGTTAAATATGAGTGGTTGGCACTACGTTACTTAAATAAAGTCTCAATCTTGAGTTCATTATTGAATATTGTTTTCTCGGATGCCAACTATTTTACGCGTTTCCATTTTCACCCTGTCCCTGAATTTTTTTTTTTTTTTCTTGTCTTCGTTTAATTACAATTCCTATTTATCCACATAATATTATTTTCAGATTCCCTAAATATCTTATACCAAATGTAATAAAAGCATGCATTAGTTGAATTAGTATCCAGCTGCCCGGCCAAGCTTTCTCCAATAATCACTCTGAGCATATATTGTGTTGTTCTTTAACCGGATAGCATTCATTGCAGTAAGATGGCCGACGATTTCCACCTTGTGACCCCGATTCAGCATTGCATTCTCTAATGTCGAGTTTGAAGGACTCTCTATATAAAGAATCTCTGGAATGAGCTGATGGTGGAGCCGGGGAAATGCGAGGGCTTCGAGAATGTCCATCCCGTAAAAATATGTTCTTACAAGCGTTTGGAAAATTGCTGTCGGTATTCTGGAGCCCCCTGCAGCTCCAATTAGCATATCTATCTTTCCTGTCTTTGGATCAACTACAAGAGACTGTGAGCACGATGAAAGTGGTCTTTTATATGGTTCAATGTAATTGAAGATGGATGGCCTCAATTCAAACGCATTTTTTGTAGTTGGGACGGAAAAATCATCCATTTCATCATTCATTATAACACCTGTAACCGGATCATGAACCATCGACCCAAACAAAAGATTTACAGTGGTCGTTATTGACACTGCATTCCCCCATTGATCTACAACACTTAATGATGAGGTGCCATGAGACTCGTTGGGTTGATAGGCCGGTTGATATTCTTTCCATGAGTCCAAAGTTCTATCATCGTGTATTTTTTTTCTGGTGTGCTCGGCCCATTCCGGCTTAAGAAATTGCTGGTATCTATAGGTATGGTCTTCGCGTGCCGTCTTGTTCATGTTATACACACCAATATCACCAAGGTGTGTCCGCACACTTGCCAACCACTTCATTGATTCTACCAACCTTTGTGTGGCAACAGGAGTAAAATCAGTTTGATCACAGTCGTTTTTCAAGCCGTTAAATACTTCAATTGCAGCTAACAATGCCACACCTGAAGAGGAACCGGCTGGTGAATAAATAGTTAGGTTCCTCTCAGAGAAGCCGTGAAATTGTAACGCAGGTTCAACCACAACTTTATAGCGCGCAAAATCTTCGGCAGTCAAAATTCCACCATATTGACGAACTTTTTCCGCCAAGAATGGTGCTATGGGCCCTTTGGGATCGTAGAAAATCGCATCCGAGCCGTTCTTTGCAATCATGTCAAAAGTGTCTGCAAGTTCTGGCCTTGAGACAAAGTCACCCGCCTTTTTCAACGATCCATCCTTGTTATATACAAAATCCCAGTCCTTTCTGTATAATTTGAGGGCTTCTGTCTGTGAGCTGAGAGCACCTGGGAGCAATTGTGTTGCATTCCAGCCACTTCTCGCAAGTTCTGCAACGGGGGAAACTAACTTTGACCAAGAGAGGTTTCCTGAACCATGAGATTTGTAGAGCGTGTACAATCCTCGAAGCTCCCCTGGTATAGCCACCGCAAGTCCACCATATTTGGATGCTATCTCTCGTCCCTTAAACATGTCACGATAAGCTGCACCAGGTGCCATTTCTCTAGCATCTATTGAAAGTGCTCCTGTTTCATTTGCAAGCTTGGTAGTAATGAATGCCCCTCCACCAATTCCTGATGAGTACATCGTATCTACAGTGCCGATACAAAGACAAGTTGTAACTGCTGCATCAGCTGCAAATCCTCCTTTCTTCAATATTTCCACACCCATCTGTGAGCATTTCTCTATATCCGATGCAACAGCACCGTGCTTTGCCACAATGGTCAAATTCTCATCTGGATTGAACGTTGCCCCTTTCAAATATGGCACATGTGCCGGTATCTTGGGAAGTGGTGGGTAGCTAATTTTATTGCACCCATTTATTTGCCTAAGCCACCATAGAAGGGTAATTGTAACGGCAAGTGCTGTGATAAATATCTTCCACAGAGCTTGCAACTTCACGTGTCGGCTTTTCCCTGTATTTTTCAAAAGAAGAGGGTCGGATTCCCCCATGATAAATGTACTTATGTTGACCGTAATCGGGTGAAAAAGTGATAAAAAGTTTTTCCCTATTTGTTGTTCACTTTTCTTACGGTGAGATAGGCATCTGCAGAAGTGCTATTAAATATTAAGAAACTGGTTCGTATTTGTGTGAATATTTCTTTCAAATTTACGAAGTTGACTGGGAGATTCGGTTGCTTAAAAACAATTTATTATTTTGAATGTGAGATTCACTTACATAGAATCTAGGTTTTTTCTCTGCTGCCCAAGATTTATTTATTGATTGATTGTGTTTCCAGATAACGAACGCGACAAAGAAAAAAAATTGATTTGAAATGAGAAGGGGTAAAAAAAAAAGATAGCCAGCCAAGCCTAGTCTGATAACAGCAGCACTACTATTCTTAGTTCAAAGCTGTAATCTTCAATTATTATTGTTTCTGTTATAGATCAATGTCTTGACCAATATTTCCTACTAAAATGAATTTAACGAATAATGAATCATATTCTTCACCCATTTTTCGCCAGACGGCCTAAAAACGTTTCTCCGATTAGAGCAGCTGGATTCAAAAAAGCGTCTTGCGATATCGGTTTACGTCATCAAGAACTCACATATCATTCCATTGCATTTCTTAAGCCCCTAATATGTCGTCCAAAAACTGCTCATCTTCTTTAGAAATAGAGTCCATCTTACCAGTTGGTTGTCTATTACCCTCATTATTTAAACGTGAGACTTCGACCATATTCTGTTCTTTATTATCTTTATTATCACCACTAATTAATTTATCAAGATCGAATGCTGCATTATAATTATTATTTTTAACCTTATTTTTATTCCTATCGATCCTGTCAACCGATGCAGAATCCCCAACTAGCTCTTTGAGATCCTCGTCAAAGTTTGTATCTTCAATGTTTATCTTTTGTATGCCTTCATTCAATTTCTGTGCTACTATGTCTCTGTAGTTATTTGCATCTGAATCCAAATCAAGTTCAATACTTCTCCCCTTTCGAGGCATTTTTGGTTGTGAATAACCGCCTTTAGCATTCAGAACCATCTTTTGATGTTTAATTTCTTTTTGAAGCCTGAAGAATTGCTGTCTCTCCTCCGGGGTCATTTTCTCATTACTAGAATACTTTGTTTCTTCGCTTTGTTGTCTTCTTCCGTCATCAAACGCTTTTATCAATTCCTCAAGAAAGTCTTTATCGTTATCTTTTCTCCCTTCCCGATCCTCTTTTCTCATAACATTCTTGTATGCACTGTCATCTTCGCCTACCTCCATTATGTGCTGTAAAACAACGTCCTTCTGTTTATTGAACAATTTTTGTTCCTCATCCCTCCTCTGTTTTTCAGCCTCAATCAATTCTGGATCTTTCATCAATTTGATTTCATCTTGTGTGTCAGCTTTAAATCTCCACGAGTTAGATCCTAGTTTCTTCTTCGTCATTTCTCCTTCATCATCATTGTTATCTCCGCTTATATCATCCTCCTCTCCATCCGATGTTTTTTCCTCGTTATCGTTTTGTTCTTCCTCCGTTACTGATGTTTCCTCGGTACCGGTCGAAGTTTTAGTGCACTTCTTATCTTCTATTTCATGGTTTTGTTCGTCCTTTTCATTTGTGTCTCTATTCTTTCTTTTATCCTTATCTCTCTCCAGCGTTTTAAGTCCATGTTTTCTCATATAATTTCGCCTAGCCTTGTACTTCCATTTGTCATTGTGTAGCACCATATCAACTAATGTTTCAGATCTGATTTCCTTAATTGGATTACTTGATTAAATTGTAATGGATATTCTTGGAAAGCACTGATTTTTAAAGGGTAGTTATTCGTGTTATGCGCGATCTTTTTTTTTTTCTTTTGCTACAATTTGTAATCTTTAAATAAGTTAGAGTAAAAGCTGCGATTTCCAAAAGCGTCTCTAAGTATATATAGTTCATTCTCCTTTTAAAAATTTCACGACCTGATACTCGAAATCACCGGGATTGTCGACATAAACATGATGGCCTGCATTACTGATCACTCTAAATCTAGCGTGACCCTGCGGTTTGTTTAAATTGTAATGATTGATTTCATTACAAATTTTATACCCATCTTTCTTGGACATCCAATCATACTGGCCATACAGCCATAATGTGTCGATCTCAAGGTTTCCGGGAAGTCTGTCCATTAATGGCAGTTTTGCAAGTGCGCCGGGCGCAAGAATCCTGGTTAGAGCATATTCACCAGATCCCTTGGCCAAGAATATTTTTGAAGTATAGTTGTTGATTTGTCTTATTTCGTCCTCATTCTTAATCTCCCTAAATCTGTTCCATGTCCATCCTGCGGTTAATTTTGGTGCAAATGGTCCCATCATACGAACAATTTGTAATGGTGAAAAATTCTTCTTCCAGAGACTTGCAAAGAACTTTCCTGGTTGAACCCTGCCTCTAAATTGCTTCATGAGATTTTGTATTTCATTCTCCTGGGCATCTGATGCAACTGAAAGTTTATCCCATTCATCCCTATTTGTATCAATATGTTTAAGGCTATCAATTATGGATGGTTGTTCCTCAGCTTCCTCGTCATCAGCATAACTGACTCTACTTATCTCTCTTGATAAATTTACACCCTGTTCCTTTGCAATTTTATAATCTTCATCCAAACTCTTTCTTTCCTTTTGCTGAATAGTTCCGTCCAAATTAATCAATGATGCATCACTCCGTTCGACACCAACAGGAGAAATCATCACCATCTTACTGATATGTCCCTTTCCATATTTGAGATAATACGGACCAATCAAGTAGCCGCCCAATGAGTGGGCCATTAAAACATATTTCCCCTCAATTCCTCGTGCTATTCTCCATTTTTCCAATGAATCGTTAAAAAAGGCTTCGGCTTTTTTAACGCCTTCAATCGTATCACCATTAATGTTCGGAAATGTAGGTCTACTCGACAAGCCAAAGCCTAGGAGATCAATTGCATGCAGCTTTGTTCCTGGAATACTCGTAAGGCCCTCAAAATTCCGATAAAAGAACCCCAGAGCTGCACCATAACCATGTATAAGGACAATCTCGATAGGTTCCCCGCCTTTTGTAGGTGGTAACGTATTTTCAACGTAAAATTCATGAATAAAATTGCCATCCTTGTCTATTGAAGTATCTATTATTTCGGACCTGCGATCTTTCGCTGGTTTATTGTAGAATTCAAGATTTGACAGTAATTGATCCTCGTAATACTTCATTGGTTTCCCACCAAAGTATAACTTGAAGGATTCCGATACGGAATAGGCAGCTGTTTTAGGCAAAGAAGAGAGCTTTGTCCCTGGATGTTGCTCGTTTTCAACATCCTTCTTATTCTTGTTTAATGCAATCATATCTAAATTTATCTTCACTAATACAGCAGTTTTTGATTAATGAAGGCTGAAAGAAAGTGTAAATATTTGGGTACAACGAAGGCAACACAAATCATTCTTCCGATCGGTAAATTTTCACATGGGAAAATCGCGCCTATTTGTACTCCCCAATTCTATTTCACCTTTTTATTCTCCTTCACTATATATACCCATCTTCCCTATCTTCTCGTTTTACACAACCGGATTTAATAATAGCGAAAGCAAATTAAAGATTTTTCAGTTTTCTTGTGTTTAGGTTCTTGCATTCTTCGGTCAATTCTGTTTTACTTTTTGTCCCCTCATCCATGACCTTAAAAAGGGACTGATCATCGCCGAAAGGATTTAGTTGTTTATCTCCGTCAAATCTACTTTATGTGTAGTTTTGAAATAGTCCAATTAAGTCTGTTATCTATCACCCGGTGATATTTAGGTTCTCAGGAATTATCGAAATCTCGATTGTCAATGCGTACTCTCTTCCTGATAAGTAAATGAATAGATTTCTGTTTCCGATCGGATTATAGGGAACTTTTTGGTTCCTCCGCCTCCAAAAAAAAAAAAAAAAAGATCCGGTAAAATTGCTCTTCCTCTATCCGAGCAATGAATTGGAAGTATTGTGACCTTCTGTCAGTGGTCCCCACTTGGCATAAAATATCACACCCGTATTAATACTTTTGGAAGGCAATCAAGTTTAGATCATATGCAATTTTTTTGTTCACGGTTTTCCGAACTTGAGAATCTCTCGTAATTCCCTCAGAATATTGTTCAGCTGAATTCAATCAAGAATTTAGAGAATCTAAAGACAGAAAGTAAAGCCTTTGAAAAGAATCATTTTCAAAGAAGACAATAATCATATTAATTATACTGTGATAGATATAACATAGTTGAATAAACCCTAAAAACTAAATATTTTAATATATAATAATTAAATTAAGTTTTGTAAGAGTATATCCATTGGACATTTGTATTATACAAGTGTATCTAATCCATGCATATTACAGAACTGACCACCAGGCTTGGTCTTTGTCCCAATAAGTGCCAAAATAGGAAACCAGCTTAGCGCCAAAAAAAAATTTGATGTAAAATTAAGATACATACATATTCATGTGATCAAGAATAGAAAAATAAGTATATATATTTTAAGGATTATCAGAATGAATCCTGTAATTGACAATGCTAAAAAGTATATCTTTTACTGTATAAAACTGATAATTTTAAACGTCTATGAAAAGAGGCCATCATGCATTCTTCTTATATTAGGTATCCAATTATAGCAAAGCCGAAACCAGCTGAACTTGTTTTTTCCTGTTGGGATTCCCCAACAACAAAATTTTGTTCTTTTTCCACTAGTCTCTTAAGACGAATAATGGATTATAAGGAACAAATCTATGCACTTAAGCAATTACAAAAAAAGCAACTAGGTGAAGCCAGTAGTTCTGGTTCTTCTAAAATCATGGTCCAAATAAATGTTTTATCGAACTGTTTAAGATCACAACAAAAAGATATTGTTCAGTCCATAGATGAATTGAAAAATCTTTGTGACATTCACGATAAAGATCAAGTGTGTCAGGTTAATAATATGAATAGGAATTTTAAAAATGCAATAAGGGACTTGATGGTAGCCAATTCGGATTATCAACATTCAATACGCGATAATTCTGTTAAGCAGTATATGTGCCTAAATCCAAAAGTATCTGAAGCGGAAGCTTTGGATTTTGTGGAAACTCTAAATGGACAGCATGTTTCAGTTATAACAATGAAAGGTCCTAAATCAAACGTGGTTCAGACTTATAAAGGGGTTTCAGCACGTTACAAAGAGTTAAAAGAGTTGGAAAAGTCCGCTGCGGAATTGAATCATCTGGTTGACAGCTTACATAATATTACCGTCACCCAAGACACGCAATTTCAGGTTATCAACGAAAATCTAAATAGATCATCCCTTGATTTGGAAAGAGGAGATGCAAATGTTCTTTCCTCAATATCAAGATCGAGGAAGTCAAAATTAATGGGAAGCTGGCTTTTTGTAATTGTCGTTTTTATTGCACTTTTAATGATAGGTTCTGTAGTCGGCGGACTTGTCAAATGGAGTATTTTATAGCCAATAAAAAATTCAGCAAAATTTACAAAAGGGATCTGCACTTTTCTCAATGTAGTAGACAATTATTAATTACACACAAGATATGTTATTCATTTGATCACCTTCTTAACAATTTTTTCGACCTCATCCCAGTCATCCGATGGAACCCTGGTCAATTCTAATCCACCAAAGTAATGTGCAATGTACTTTAAGCACTCATAAGATTTCTTATCGTGGATGAATGAAATAGAAACACCTGTTCTTCCAAATCTACCTGTTCGTCCAATTCTGTGAAGGTATGTTTCCGGGTCCGGTTTTCCATTCTTATCGTATGGCATGTCATAGTTAACAACCATAGAAACAGAAGGAATATCGATACCCCTGGCAAGAACGTTGGTAGTAATAAGGACTTTCGATCTTCCTTCCCTGAAGTCATCAATAAGACGGTCACGATCCTCAGGAACAAGACCACCATGAAGAACGGAAACCGCATGTCCTTCGTTTTTCATCCTGATGTATAACTTATCAGCGGTGATCTTCCTCTGAACAAAGATAATAGATGAAGCTATAGTTAACAAACCATATAATTCACACAAGCATTCAAACTTGTGCCCTTCGGAATCACAGTCCATGTAAAGTTGTTTAATGGCCTTCACATTTAATTCTTCCTGCTTCAATTCTAGTGTGTTTGCATTGGGAACAAACCGTTTTGCGTATTTGTTCACCTTTTCTGGAAACGTAGCCGAAAACAACGCAATTTGAACTTGCTTTGGAAGCGAATTCTTATATCTGAGACATTGGCTACCAAGACCTTGCTGATCAAGCATATTATCTGCTTCATCCAAAACAAAAATTTTCACGGCAGAAACATCTATTGATCCTCTTTTTGTTAAACCCAAAATAGCGCCAGGGGTTCCCACTAATATTTGAGCATTTATACGTTCTTCCCTTGCTGTACTTCCTGGAACCACCAATTGATATGAAATGCCAGTGTACTTACCCATTTCCTCGATAACTTCCAAAGTTTGTCTAGCCAATTCACGCGCTGGAGATAGACATATAGCCTGTGGACATTTTTTATTCTCATCAACTCGACTGAGCATAGAGAGAGCAAAAGCTGCCGTTTTTCCTGTACCAGATTGTGATTGGGCAATTAAGTTTTTTGGTGGATTAGCCAGAAGCAACGGTAAAGCTTTCTCTTGAATTTTGGAAGGTTTCGAAAACTTCATTGCATACAATCCTTTCAACAAACCCTCCGTTAAGCCCAAATCTTCGAACGATTTAACAGAATAAAGCGGAGAATTTGGATCTGCTTGTAAATCGGCAAGGTTCACCTTCACCTCATAAGATGAGTTAATAAGGTTGCTTTCTTTCTCTTTCTTTATCCCATTTGCTTCTTCTTTCTTTGTCTCCTTTGCATTTTCTTTCTTGGTTTCAACCTTTGGTGAGTCAGATGTTTTGCTAGTTTCTTCACTGTTTTTCTTCAGTTCTTCCTTGCCTTTCTTCTCAGCCAACGTCAACTTTGAAAGAAGAGTTGAGGCATCCTCTTTGGTACTATTTGTTGTGTCTATCAAATAGTTAATGTTAGTATGCGCTTGTGCTGCTGGAACAACGTTATTTTGCACAGGAATTTTTTTTATTTTCCTCAGATTAGATACTTACCTGTCATACGTATCGATGCTTCCCAATATTCCACTGTATCAAAGCAGTTTCAAGTTTTTATACTCCTGGTAAATACAAACACAAGTATCCTTAATGGAAATCTTGAAAAAGATTGAAATAGCCCGTGAACATATCTCTTTTGACGGATACTCATTCTCTATTTATTTTTTCACGTCTTTTTCCTCCCCTTTCTCTCCTGCACCGTCTGACTTTTTCCTTTCTTTGCAAATTTACAATCACGTGATCTTTAGATGAGAAAAGAAGATAGCACAAAAGATTCAAGTGCAAACTTGTAAGGATACAAATTGTGACATTCAGTATGTTACCAATTTCGAAAATTAACTTTGTTATTGTTTAAACCCTATTGTTGTATTTATCTATTTTTATGTGAGGTTCCTAGAATTAAATAATGACTGATAATGAGAAAAGGCTGAAGGTGCTAACAGATTCGTTAATGCAACTCAATGTGAGTATTGCGCCTGACCAGAGAAGAAATTACGTGGTGTCAAATTTGAACGTTTCTAAGTATTCCAAAGATAGTTTGGGAGATGTCTCTGGGTTATGTTTGAATATTCAAACAAAAAAAGACGACGAAACAAATGGTAATCGCGATGAGGATGATAATAATAACGGTCAAGGCCAGCAATCACATAATGGAGTGATTGCGAATACGGCGCCAATTAAATCAAAGATAACTATGGCGCATTCAAAAATGCTTACAGGCCTATCAGATAGAGCGACTGATTCACTTTTAGCCGTTTCGAAGCGAAATAGCACTAAAGTGCAAATTCGATTCAAGTCAATTGGGTCAATAGGTCAACTTCGGCCGGCCGTTTTCAAGATTTCAAGAAGTTCCCGTTTTCTTTCAATATTAAGGTTTTTAACAAAACGACTAAAGCTCAATAATGTCTACTGCTACTTGGAAAATTCGATTGTTCCAAGTCCTGATGATAGTATTGGAAATCTTTATGATTTGTTTAAATCGGGAGATAGCGAGTTGATCGTTAGCTACTGCAATATTGTTGCTTTCGGGTAAATACGTACAACGGCAAGTATTGGGGAATTTTTATGTTATACATGTATATGAAATGCTAAATACAATAGAAATGGGACGTCAACGACTAGTATATATATATATGCAAAAAGAAATATGTTAGGCGATCCGCCAAAATAAAAGCCATAGCAGCACGTCAAATAGAAGAACAAAGGCGCTGGCACCAAATTTGTTTTCATCAGTCATCTTCGTCTTTCTTATTGTTTTTGTCCTTTTTGCTCCAAAACCAGCCGCCCTTCTTCAAAGAGGAATGATTTGGATACTTAGCCACTTTCTGATCCACTTTTTTTGATTTTCCTGTTTCCCCATCGATAATTTCTTTATATTCTCTTTCCTCCGAGGTTCCATCACCAAAATACCTCTTCACGCTGGTAGTTTTTTCAATATCACCGTTCTCCAGTGTGTTCACGATCGTAGATGATGACGTTCCTGTCGATCTGAAGAAATTCTTGTCACCTGGTTCAGTTGATGGCACGTTATAAACATCGGTATTATCAGATGTTTCAAATGGCCCAGTAACTTTATTATCATCTGATGGCATATCTCCGTTCAAAAAGTCCCATTTAGACTTCTCTTGTGTCCTGTACTTGGACCATTCCTTCTCTCTTTTACTCTTCATCACCTCCCGCATTTTACTTTGCCAGTCCATCAAATCATTAAAGTTTGTGAAAAATATGCCATACTTCTTATGATCAAAGTCACCTTCCACATCTTCTTTACTGTATCCTTCAGGATCGTTGGCCACTTCCTCCGGAATTTTTGCCCTTGGAAAAATACAATGCCAGTATCCACGAGAATCCCATGCCTCCAATCCGTCCATCTTTTTGCATTTTGAGTACAACTCGACACTTGGGACAGGGTATGTCACAAATCCGTTAGGCCTAGAAGCCGATCCGTAGAGACTTCTGAATGTGTTAAAAAATGGATTGTGGCTAAAGCTGTCATCAAAAACAGAATATTGGCTATCATCATCGGAGCCAAAAATATTCTTCGAAAAATCTAACATCTTATTAAAGGAGGAAGATGCGATGTCATTTGTCTTCGAAAAAAGTGATCTCACTGGGTCTGATAAGGGAAACTCGAAACTTGATTTCTCAATATCCTCGGCCTTCACAGGTAGACTTTTGTCTTTTGATGGATCATATAATCCCATTGTTGATATCTCAATACTTAAGCGTCTTTTAGCTGTTGTGGTTGTTTGTAAAGAGGAAAAAAAGTAACTTTCTCCAAAAAATGTAGAAGGCGAGAAGAGATATCTTGGCTAGTTTGATTTGCAAACCAGAACAATGAATACGATCAAAACCCCAGGTTTTATATTTTCGATTGCTAAAAAATAGGAGGATATTAAGAACTAAAAAAAAAATCGCATATGTTTTCCTACAATGTTTAATTGCCTATTATAATTATATTTGATTAACCAGTATGGCTTCAAAAGAATTTACAGCAATATCACATGAGATGGATATAAATAGGATTACATGTAACTGTCCTTTCGCAAATCAAGCCTGGACCGTCTTCTGACCTCTTATTGTAAACATTAAGCCTGTTATTCGGTGGTTTACGTAAGTATTAAAAAAAGATCAGCCGCAGAAAAACCTAGAATTTTCCTCCTCCCTTATCTTTTTTCATTGGTGTTTTAGTGTCGGATTTCGCGGATTTTTGGAAATTCTAACAAGAGCATAATTCCTGAGAATTGAGGCGACACAGAGAATCCCACTTGTAAAAAGCAAAATCTGAGTTTTGCTAAAACTATTCTACGTAACAAATACTTCCTTTTTCTTGAAAAAGTTGACAGAAGATAAGCTAATATATTTTAATTTGAATCAAATTTAATTTAATTTAATATTGATTGTATCATAAGTTGACAGTATTGTCCATATTGATATCATTATTGATTATTATTCGTGTCTCTGAGTTTTGTAACTTCACGCACCAGGAATCGTTATCCAACCAGGTTGGCATATCATCCTTATACAAATTAATTAGCTTCATTCTAACTTTGGGTACCATTCACTAAAGCATATCGGATTGATGACCCTGCTGCACATACATTGGAAAACTTTGGAAAAGTGATTTTTTAGATATTGCCTCAGATTTTCTCTCTTTGTTTTTTATACTTTTGCCATGACAGGTGCCTTTATTCCTCTTGACTATTCTTGTCGACAAGTCTTTTAAATCGGTCCTTCTCCGTCTCAGCTAATGTTTTCTTTCCTTCGAGTTCCTCTGTGACACCTCTGTTCTCTGCTTCTAATGTCGAGCCTTTGATTTCCTTTTGGCTAGCTTCAGCTTGTTCCTCTTCCTCTAATTCATTGCTAATCATCGTGTATATAAGATAAAAGTTGTTGTAAAGAAATGCCTTGTACTTTTTATTATCTTTAAGTGTACCGGCCATAATTTTCATACAGCTTTCAAACTGATCAATCAATCGAATCACCGAATTTGTTAAAGGTTCCCATGTCTCAATTTCAAACATAAGGTTACTTGAAAGTCGTATCAAGTTTGTTATGATCATTCCAAAATTTTGTGTCAAGCTAAGTGGCACCATGACATTCTTAGAAATTGTCTTTATCGTTAAACTGGACGAGGCAGCTTTTTTCATAGATGTGCAATTGTCATCTATCAACTTCTGAAACTTTGGCCAGAGCAAAATGAGTTGATAATTCAGGTAGTCATCAAGAATCGGGATTCTTCTGTGCTGTACCTCGTATTCAAACCCCTGACATAAACGAACCATGATCAATATACCAAAAATATCTGACGATTCCTGTGATAGGAATTCGGTATAGCTGTATCCCATCTTATAAACCGGTGTAAATATGAGCTTCGTAAATTTAATAGATTCTTCTAGCGTCTGTACGCCAAAAAACTCGTTTAGAAATAAATACTCCGTCGATACATTATCCAAAAGTGCCTGGTTAAAATTTTTGAATCCCTCCTCCATCCAATACCTTGTTTTGTTGGTCTCCGCAATCTGAGCAAGCATTGCAGTCTGATCCCGACTCATGAGAGTCTCAAACCTTTTCGGTATGCTAATGAGATATTCGTTAATGTTTATCTCTGGAAGAGTACTTCTTGATTTCCGGGAAAAAAATGAACCCGTCAACGTGGTCGATTCATTTTCACGCGGCATTCCAAGTAAAACACTTTTATCCACATGTATTATTTTCAATCTCTCAAGTGATGAAAGATACATGAGGAAATGTTGTTTGTAATACCATCTCATTGTATAGCAGTATGCCAGTCTTAGTTCGTTAGCAAGTTTTTCGTTTCTTGCCAATAAAAACGAAAATATCTCCTTAACTTCAAGCATCTCCTTCTGAACTAGTTGTGAGGCTGTGCTGGGTTTTCGCAATCGTTTCACCTGTAAAATAAGATAATTTCTAATTCTTTCAATACATTTCATCTCCAATATGCTCAACAATCTGGAAAGGTCGTGCAAAGATAACACCGGAGTACCAGTCTGTAAACCCCGTTTGTGATAATTACTATATATCTCCTTTTTTTCGTCTATAAATTGAATGTTTTCCACCCATCTCCGATTAATATTCCCTTTACAGACGCTTTTAACAATTTGTGGAGGAATTGCTAAGTCATTAATTAACGGTGTCAATTTTGCATCCAACAGCTTCTTATCCTCTATATTTGAATTGAGCTGATTCGATCTATTTTGCAAAAACTCCATCTGCCCTGAAAGCTTGTTCAATTCAAGGCCAAACTGTGTCAAATACGATGATAGCGGATTCAAATACCTTCTTGATGTATTGATCAATTCCCCGTATCGTTTTAACTTTGCCAATTTTTCCGAAATATTTTGTGCATCGTTATTCTGTTCTGATGTCTCCAAATAGCGCATCTCTTCAAGACTTCTGTAATTGTTTCCCACACCTTCGAGCTGTCTCGTCACCTCTACACAATCTTCGTCCGGATTATCCTTTAACTCATTCATAAAATCAATTTCCCATTCAGGTCTTAGCATCATTTGAAGTCTTTTCATTGGTGTATCATCTTTCTTAAAAGTATCAGCGTTCTTTTTCCTTTTCGGATGCATTGATATTGATCTTCTAGAAATTCTACGTGAAGTTGGCTCCATTTTGTTAGCATCACTTCCTGTGTTTACTTGCCAATCCTGGCTAGGAAACCGCTCATATTTTCCATTGACTGTCCCAGACGGTAGCATTTATAAATATTAATTTTTGACGGTTCCAACAGGCTAAATATCTTAATATAATTTTGTTATTTGAATCTTATATACGATTACCTTCTTTAGATTGTTGTTTTCCGCATTAAAATAGGATCAATTACATGGATTTGCTGTTGTACGGATGTAAACTTCATCCCAATAAAAATTTTGAGACTTCAATTTTTTCTTATGTTCATTTAATTATCAAGGTAGAGTTTTCGTACACGACAAGTGAGATAAGAGAGGGGAGAGATCGGGACAAAAATGCATGAATATCTCCTAGATTTAAGGCGGGATGGTACGAACACAATCCCGGGCTTTTTCGGTTACTTCAAAATGAACGAATGGAATGTATCTGGACGTGTCTTCTCGAAAGGAAATTATGTTCTACGAATGAATGGTGAAGATGTCTATTAGTTATGCATCTTGCGGATTCTATGCGTGCCTTCGTATTTCGGCTTTCGGAAAGTTGAGTTTCCTCGAACCTGGTTGTTTGATTTTAATACACCGAGGGAACAGCGAAAAAAATCAAATAAAAATAAAAAATTGAACTAATAAAAAGAACAATATGGGGTATAAACATTGGCCTAGACAATGATTTATTGACGAAGTCTGAAACAAAATATCGAAATGGAAATACGAAGACAAAATTTAACTAATGAAATTCCAACTGCTCAAATGCCATCATCCTATGTAAGTCAATTTGCATAAATTAAATTTAAAAGCATATAAATTTTCGGAAAATCTACCACCACAATTAAATACGCACCTTGTCTTATGTCATGAAATTTTGGCTCTCTCACAGCTTTATATCCGAATTGCACAAAATAGAAGTGGATTTTTGTTGAACACTAACACTAAGCATACTCTGAACTTATAACAGGGTCACCGTATCTAATTTGTTAACCTTTACTTATTTTACATGCTTTCTTACCTTACTCGTTCCCCTAAATTGTATAAACAGTATGATCAAATTGACAATGTGATTTATTTCTGACGAAAGAAGTATTCTAAGGTCCAGAATAGTAGATCCGTCTTGCATAGTTGTCCCCTCACCTTCACTCCCAACTATTGTCGTGTTAAAAAAATTTACGGATGCATATAAAAATATATCTGCTGCATTGTTAGTAGCGCTTATATTTGCACCATATCTACCCAAAACGCAAGCCTTGACTACGACCGCACGATGTTAATAGAAACCTAAGGTATTCGTTCTCATCGTGCGTCATGTTGCGCAATTTTTGATGTTAATTTTCTTTTTATTTCTTTTCTTGTTCTTTTACCGTTCTACAGTTACTTTCTATTTGAAAAGTATCTCGTTGCGACTATTGTGGTACGATTATTCGTCTTGAAATTTTTCGTGTAGTGAACTATATCCGAATCCGTTAATCAGTATCATGCTTGATCTCTTACCTATTTTTTGACTGTTCCTGTGCTTTTTTCAATATGCACAATTCCCAAGTCATACTCTCGAAAAAAATTTCCCCTTCCCTTCTTTCCTTTGCCTAAAATAAACAACGCTTCTTATCTTTTAATTTGTTTGTCACTTCTCCCAAATTCTCAACATCAATCAAATCATAAATCAGTTTTTGGTTACTATGGCTCACATTTATTTTGCCACTCTACTGCACCCGTTTTTTTTTATGTTCTATTCATTTCGTCATATTAGTGATTTTTTTTCGTCCAGAATAAATCTTGCATATTTTTCCCGTATGTAGAATTTTGCAGCAATCCCATGAAACAGCTTATGTTAGAGTTCAGTCGTGAGATATCACTATCCAAAAATGGAAAGTTGCATTAAAATTATGCATACCTCATATAATAACCCTTAAAATCTTAATGGTCGGTATCACGTTGTATTTTCTTGCGAAAAGTCGCGTTTAATCGATCTTTGATTCAGACGCCTAAAAAAGAATATATTCAGCGACAGAAGAGAATTGCAAGCTTATTGATAATATTCAGAAGAATCAGGGTTCCTCAAAGGGGGATCATTTGCTGGTGAATACTGAAGTTAACTTTATTTATCAGCAAACGTCCTGGCTGAGTTGTCATTCGTTCCGCTATACTCACTTTTTTCTCTGATATTTCTCAATTTATAATTAAATACTAGGAATAGAACATTCGTCAAATTCGATGCATTGAAACCGCACAGCTATGCATATTCCGTTATTCGTTTTTCAGTCCTTTTTCCGAAGTTGTTTTTCTTTAATTTTTTTATCTTTTCTTTTTCTCGATTTTTTGCTATTGTGTTGTTCTTACTTTTTTATTTCCATCTTTATTCAGTCGCCCTTCCATTCAATTTTTTATTCATGTACTCATCATTTCTGCCTTTTGTTTTCCCAACGTTCTCTGTTTTCCTCTTTTTCCATTGCATGACTATCATTCCTGCTAGTTTCTTGGATCTGGATCTTGTTGCATAGTAGAGCAAGCCTCAAATTGTTCATAAATCTATTTTATATATATATATGTTAATTTCCTGATATTCGCCTTTCAACACTCGGTGTCCTTTCCTTTCTATAAAACTCACTCATGACTGCTGCCTACTCCATTAACAATTTGGATTTTCGACCTTTTTCAACCGACAGTACCATTTATAGCTGCATTCGGGTTGGTCCATATTCAAAAAAAAAATTTGCAGTGTTACTTATTTATCTATTCCGTGCTCTTGATTCTAGTCAGCATTCAGTAATTAAGTGGCGGTATCCTTGCCTGATTATTGTCTAGTTGCAATTGACCTCCTGAATGCGAGAAAAAAAAGTGATTCGTTTATAAACAGAAGTATAAGGACCCAATCTCTCATAACCCCTTGCTTTTGTTCAATTGAACTTATTTAACATCATTCTTGCGTCAATGCCGTAACATGACTGGCGGTCTTGAATGCTTGCGGACCAATGAAACAGAAAGCAAACACCAAGAATTGAGTGGAGAGGATACAAGTAGTCAAACAAGTCAAAGCCATCATGACAGTACTGACAGTCAGCAACCTACCCCAAAAGTTGTTACGCATTCAAAGAAGTTTCACACAGTCTCATCCAGACAGACGCGTTTTAGCAAGGTTGAGCAACTTCCATTGCAAGAGTACTCAATATCAAATAAAATGCATCCTTCAAATAGGATTCGAAATAATAGTGTCGCGCCTCGCACAAGGCTAATTCCGTCAGGTGATCAGAAATTAATTACAAGTTTAAATTCAAATGATCAATCGAATACTGAATTTCAGAGTTCATCCTTCCCTCCATCTATTTCTCGTTCAAAACTTACACAGGATTCCATTATTCTACCTCATTCACAAGACAGGCTTTCATTAAAAAGACCTCACGAAAATTCTAGTCTGCACACTAATGATAGCTTTATTCCAGTTGGAACAACTCTACCATATGGCTATATATCTTCGCAACTTCCTCCATTAGCAACTTCCATAGCTCCACTATCTCTAAATTCCTATTATAATGGCAGATTTCCAATACCTCCACCAGTTCAAACACCCCAATACCTCTATTCAGATCAGAGTCAGCCTGTAACACCGCGATACAGCAATTTTACATCATTATATTATCAACCGTCGCAACCTCCGCAATATTGGAAGCCCATAAGAAAGTTTCCTTCGAAAAGTAATTATGCAGTTCAGAATCCTAACCAACCAGTTTTGAAGCAGAACACCCTGGAATTAACTGCAATAAGTTCGAAAAATGAGGGAAATGCTTATCGTTCGAATTCTTCTAAAAGTACAGGAATAAAGGCACCGTTTAATTATACTCAGAATTCCAGATTCGCTAGACCCATAACCGATAGCAACAGTTCAACGAAGAGCACACAAAGCTCTGAGCATGAGTCATCCTATGATTTAGGAGATTCTCAAATTTCAAAAGACGGCGAGGTCGCAAATTCATCCGAACCCCTTAAAAGCATTTCTACTGAAAAGGTTGCAAGGGTAGCTAAAAGATCCAGAAATGGCTGTTTAACATGTAGATCAAGAAAAAGAAAGTGTGATGAAAACAAGCCTGTCTGCAACGAGTGTCGCCGATTGAGAATTAAGTGTATATGGATGACGAAAACGCAGCGGCAGAATAAAACGAAGAAGCATCCATATTTGTTGCGTGTGGACGAAACCTATAACACGGAATTTGGTGTTATTAAGGTTGTTAGGGGAAAGGTTGACTATAAGATTGAGGATGGGCAGATTGTACAAGATGGCACCTCTCCCACTTAGACTATTTTTCCCCCCCTTCTTTACTAAACTTTGAAGCTTCTTGCTTGGCATTGCATTTTGTTTCTGTGTGAACTATTTGATTCTGATGATATTTTTTTGACTTAATTCTGGGCCTCCCTCTCCCAATTTTTTCTCTTTTCTTTCCTTCCTCTCCCACACAAAAAAATGATGGCTAGGATTGTTCTTTGTCCGTCTTAATCATATATTTTAGGGGTTTCCATGTATTTAATATATAACTATACACATTATATAGTAATAACTTTGTTTAACCATGTCGAATATCTCCCTATAATATTTCCAGAGGGACAAGAAAAATTTCAATCATGCTACTTATTGAAATGGGAGCGCTTTCTAAAGAAACAATAAATTTGAAAATAAATATAAATAATATAAATTATTTAGCACATTGATTTATTTTTTCCATACTTCCCTGCGGCTTAAAATCTGCGGCTCTACACCTATGCTGGAGAAATCATTGTCAAAATGTGAACTCTAATCTTAAAGTTAAAGCAATTGAAGGTAAACTAATTGGTAGCGTCATTTCACTTCTCGTCTAGTTTCTCAAAAATGCCTCTTTACTGTGAATTTTCTATATAATACTTTGTTTACAGTATTACAGAAATTAGAAAGCTATCATCATTATAAAAGGATTCATTAGTACTAAGGTCAATTCAATTTTTGTCTATTTAATTGTATCCAGTCCCCCCTACATGCTTTTGTTAACAGGCTTTGAAAGCATTGATTATTTCCTCTGGTGATTTTCCCCGCAAAAGCTCTGCAACGAGTTTACAGGATACATTGAGCAACGGCTTTATATCAAGAAAATTAGCAGCCATAATGATACACTGAAGCGTCTTGGCGTCTACATTCAAAAATTTCCTATCCCATGGATCTATAGGACTCATTCGGTCCTCTGATTCAATATCCTGCCCACTCTCTGAATCTTCAGCTCTCCCACAATCGGTTTGCATGGTTCCAATAGTGGTACTTGTATCGGCTGTTAATGTGTTTGTATCCTTGAAGTGCTCACACCATTTTAATATTATCTTTAACGTTTCTGTATCGACATTGTTTATCGGTATCTCAAGAGTTTGTGAATCTTCACTTTTCGCATTTTTATCTGGCCCAATATTTCGTAAAATGTTTCGAATATAAGTTGATACTCCCGCTGTCTTTCTATCCACGCGTATCTTCTCTTCCCCGCTTAGTAATATTACTGAGTCACTTTGTTTACACATTGATATATCTGTTTTAGTGTAATTTCTTGTCGCAATGTGTTAAATTGTAGTATGTTAAAATTTCATCGGTTCCAATAGCTTTACTCCCAAAATAATTAATTTCTCATCCTTCTTCTGTAAAAGGTTACCAGTATGCACTTTGAAAATAATACGTCCTAATGATTTTCGAATGCAAGCTCGCGATAATCGAAAACGCGCAAATTCATATATTGAGAAAGGCATAAAATAAAATGCATGATTGAGCGTTAGTTCTTTGTTTTCTTTCTCAACATCTATTCTGTTCATTTGGTTTTCAGTTGATGCTGTTTAGTGGCTTAATTATGTATATGTTATCGAATATCTTTTTCTCGGATTGATCCGAAACGTTGATCTCCGATCCTGTATGCTTTTTTTGCATTATTCGGCATACATTAAATGTTCGGTTCGCGCATAATGTCAGCTACCGAAGAAATATATAACTCGGCATTCGTGTTTTAATCAGACCAGTCTTTCTACTCCTTCATTGATGGTAATACGCACAAGCTATAGTAGTTTTGTATTAATACCTTTATAAAGTATCGAATTTTTCATACATAATCATATTTCAATAGTTACGTGTATCTTACTGCGTCCACTAGGGAGTCGTAAATCTAGTGCCGAAAGATAGTCCCTCGTTTCTTGATCTTCGCGCTTCCTTTTTTATTTTTTTTTCGAACTTACAATCAAAAATTTTTCCAGCATAATTATGCGCTGTCTTTTTATTTGGTTTTCTCGCCTCCTAAATATGGATTATGTATACGCAAATGTTGTGCTTTGAAAAATAAGAATAAACTGAACAGAATAAGACGGAAAAAAAATGCACATTATATATATGAAGTACCTCGCCTACCGTAGATGTTTGCCGACGGATAATTAATATTCTTATTAAATCACAACTCAAACCACACAACTTTCTTCACTCCAGCCGGTAGCCCACAAAAGATGACGCAGGCTCTTGTGAATAGTAATGCCGTGAAATCGGCTCAGTTGTTGGCCCCTAGATCATTCTGGTCAAGGCCTTACACCCTGCCATTTACGTTTATTTATCCAATTTACTTGAATTGCTACCTTTTTCATTATGACACGTATTTCGGTGGGAAAGAATGGACATTCATAATTACGCTTGGCTTAGTTTCCTTGCATGCTTTAGTCTGGTTGCTTCCACGTTGGAACCTCAATATTCGTGCTCGCTTCAATTATAAAATATGCTCTTCCTTGTATAAGGCGACACACATTATGGTTATAGCTAAGCCAAATTTCGGTCTAAGTGAGGTTTGTCAAATCCAGAAAACAACGGAACAAATTTCATTTAAGTATCAGAAAAGGGAATTCATTTGGAATAAGGAGAAAGGCTGCTTCTCTCCACCCATCTTCTTTGTGGACAATGCAAAGCTTACGATTGGTGAACTAAAGCGCAAAGTGGGTCTTAAGTCTTCCGACTTAGAGTTCTCGAGGAAGAAGTATGGAAAGAATATTTTTGATATTCCTGTTCCTACCTTCATGGAACTTTTTATCGAGCACGCGCTAGCACCGTTTTTTGTCTTTCAAGTTTTCTCTATTGCTCTATGGATGATGGATGAGATGTGGTATCTCTCGCTATTTTCTTTATTCATGTTGTTCTCATTTGAGGCCACTACGGTTTATCAAAGGAAATCGACCATGACGGAATTTCAAAGTATGGGTATTAAACCTTACAAAATCTATGCCTATAGGGATCGTAAATGGAAAAAAATTTCAACAGATGATTTAATGCCTGAGGATATTGTTTCCATCGTTCGTACACCTCAAGAAGATCTCTCCATACCATGTGATTTAATTCTCCTTGCAGGTTCGTGTATTGTTAATGAAGCTATGCTTTCCGGTGAATCTACACCACTCTTGAAGGAATCAATTCGGAACAGAGAATCAGAAGCAACATTCATGCCCACCAGTTTGGATAAAAACTCTCTACTTCATGGTGGTACGTCGTGTTTGCAGGTGACACCACCGGAGAAAGCATCAACATCTTTGCCATTGCCACCTGATGGGGGTGCTATTGCTCTCGTCACCAAAACTGGTTTTGAAACTATCCAAGGTTCACTTGTCAGGGTGATGATCTTTTCGTCCGAACGAATGACCGTGGCCAACAGAGAATCACTATTCTTCATTTTGTTTTTACTTGTTTTTGCTGTTATTGCTTCAAGATATGTTTGGATTGAAGGTACCAGAATGGGTCGTGTCCAATCTAAGCTTATTCTTGACTGTATAATTGTCATCACGTCTGTTGTTCCACCAGAGTTGCCGATGGAGCTCACTATGGCTGTCAATCAATCTTTGGCTTCCTTGGCCAAGCATTACATATACTGTACTGAGCCTTTCAGGATACCTCTCGCCGGAAGAATTGATGTGTGTTGTTTTGATAAAACAGGTACTTTAACTGCAGAGGATTTAGTGTTTGAGGGTTTGGCTGGTTTAGGTGATGATTTCAGTAATGAAGAAGCATCAAAATTGGTTAAATGTTCTTCTGATGAAGTTCCGGAGACTACTCTTGATGTTATGGGTTCAACGCACGCACTTGTTAGATTAGATAATGGAGATGTAGTTGGTGACCCGATGGAAAAAGAAACTTTAAAAGCATCCGAATGGATGTTATCGAAACATTCTAAAGGCGTTATTGAAGGTCATCATAAAAAGATTTATGTTTTGAAGCATTTCCAATTCTCTTCTTCTTTGAAGAGGTCATCTGTTATTTCGAAAATTGGCACTAGAATTATGATTGGGTGTAAAGGTGCTCCAGAAACAATTGCTGAAAGATTGTCTCATATTCCAACTGGTTACGAGAAGGTTTACAAGTCTTTTACCAGATCTGGTTCTCGTGTTTTAGCCCTTTCGTACAAATTCTTAGATAATGAGCGTGGAATTGATCAGATTGATAGAGCGAAGGTAGAATCAGGTCTTACGTTTGCTGGATTTATGGTTTTCCATTGTCCAATGAAAACAGATGCCATTGAAACTATTAACATGTTAAATCAGTCTAGTCATAGAAGTGTTATGATTACCGGTGATAATCCATTAACTGCTTGTCATGTTGCTAGGGAAGTTGGTATTGCAGCAAAACCTATTATTATTCTCGATAAACCCGAGTTCACTAACGTTGAAGTGGATAGTAGTATTGATCTTGAATGGCGGGATGTTGAAGAAACTAATATTAAACCTGCTTCATCCAGTTCTCCTCTTGATATTAGTATGTTCGGAAAATATGATATTTGTGTTACTGGTTACGCAATTCAAAAATTACAAAATCATCGGCAGTTTAAACATCTTATCAGGCACGCTTTCATTTATTCGCGTGTCTCTCCTTCACAAAAGGAATTAATTGTGAATGGTTACAAATCTATGTCGTATAATGTGTTAATGTGTGGTGATGGTACTAACGATGTCGGTGCTCTAAAGCAGGCTCATGTTGGTATTGCTTTGCTTAATGGAACTGAATCATCCTTGAAGAAACTGCAGGAGAAAAAGCAAACTGATGCGATGGTAAAGATTTATGACAAACAACGTGGAATTATGGCAAGATGGGGAAGGCCTCCACCAAAGGTTCCTGTTCAAATTGCTCATCTATATCCTCCAGGACCTCTTAATCCGTATTATATTTCTGCCCTCCAGAAACATGGAGTTGCTGTTACTGATGCCATTGTCAAGAAGGTGGAAGTTGCAAATAGGCAGCCAATATCGGTGGAAGCATCGGATTTCACAGGTCCTAATTCAGGTTCTGATTTTGCTGAACAATTAATTTCTGGAATGCAAATGCCTGACGAACAAGAAGCACCAGCTCTTAAATTGGGTGATGCTTCTGTAGCCGCCCCATTTACATCAAAACTATCGAATGTAAATTCTGTGGTTCATGTCATCAGGCAAGGACGTGTTGCATTAGTTTCCACCATTCAGATGTACAAAATTTTGGCATTAAACTGTCTTATCTCTGCGTATTCCTTGTCTGTTTTATATTTAGCTGGTATTAAGTTTGGAGATTTTCAGGCTACTGTTTCCGGATTGTTGTTGAGTGTTTGCTTCCTTTCTATTTCAAAGGGTAAACCACTAGAGAAGTTGTCAAGAGAAAGACCTCAGCCAGGTATTTTTAATACTTATATCATGGGTTCTATTCTTGGTCAATTTGCCATTCATTTGATTGCTTTGGTTTATTTGAATAAAGAAATATACATCCTAGAGCCAAGGGAACCACAGATTGATTTGGACAAGACTTTTGAGCCTTCTCTTCTTAATACAGCTATGTTTTTGCTTCAACTTTCGCAACAGGTTGCCACTTTTGCAGCAAATTATATTGGAAGACCTTTCAGGGATGGTCTCACTGAAAATAAGGGCATGTATTATGGTATGTTGGGTGTCATTTTTATGTGCATTTCTGGTGCAACTGAGTTTATTCCTGAGTTCAATTCCGCAATGCAATTTGTTCCTATGACATTTGTGTTTAAGGTGAAATTAAATCTTGTTATGTTCCTTGATTTTGCGCTTTCTTGGCTTATTGAGATTGTGTTTAAGCACTTCTTTATGGATTACAAAGCATCCGATATTGCCGTTAGAGATGTTGATGAGGTCACTGCAGATAGTAAAACGGAGACGGCTTTACTGAAGGATCAAGAATGATGGCATGCGAATAGGTGAGCTGCATTCAGTTTGTATATTGGTTGAAGTCTTATTGAATAAAATTTCTATCAACAATATATGGGAATGTTAGAATGTACTTTGTTTTGTAAAATGAAGCTGAATGTTGTATGTGTTATTGTCAGATCGAATTAAATATTTTTGTTATTAGGACCGCCTGGCAAGAAAAGTATCAGGTCAATGGAGAATAATATTTGGCGTAGTTCCATAAATTGCTGTATATTTCGTCTACCATAAGAAAAATCTGTAGATTCAGTAGCTTTATTATTTTTACAATTTTGTTGACTGTAGCTAGTATTATCAAATTTAATATAGTCTCGATATTTATTGTGGTATAAAACATGTACTTATGTTTTAGTATAAGTACAAGATGATATTTTGGCTTTATATAGTTGTCATTCTTCTTCATACACGGTACCATGGATTAGAAATGTTTTATTAAAGATACAATTGTTCTAACCTTCCATTGTTTTGACTGATTTGATGTTAATCCCCGATGTCGCTAATATTCCTACTAAATTTTTTAGCTAGGCTTTAAAATCGATATTTATTTAGAACTTTAATTCGAATTACTTTTTTGCTTGTTATATACATAGATCTGTTGTTCTTATAAACGACTCAAAACTCTTTCCTATTTATATAATTTACGTTATTATATCCATAGTTGAGAATATAGCAACGTCCAAACTTTTTGAAGACATATTGTTTCAGATAGCCCTCCTTAGGTTACTGAAGAAAGTTTAGAGAAAGTAATGACTAAAGAAGCAGGGAGAAACGTCAAAGGTGAGAAAATAAATGGGTGTTTGCCAAAGATAATTACATACCACCGAAAAGTCAAGAGTAAACCTTTATGAAATGCTACATGTGGTGAATTTGCTATGAGCAAGGAAACATTGCATGATCCTGTGATTAAGATTGTAAATGTCCAAAAATTACTGGGAACTTCCTTTATATTATTATTTTCTATGATGGTAATCTGAATGATCCATTTAAGAACTTTGAATTGAAAATGTAGTGGTGTAATGCTGTGACAAAATCTAATCAAGGCAGAAAAATGGAGTCTGGCACTCGAACAACGAAGTATTTCTTTTACTTATCAAAACCAACCGGAGGAAAATGATGGAACAACCTCATTGCACAAAAAAGTAAAAAGTCCGGGTATATAAGCAAGCAAGAATTATGTATTCGGTGCTTATCAACAAAGATCTTAATTATCAAATAATAATATTTCATCTCTGTGGCTCATTTATTTTAGAAAAATGTCAGGCAACTTATGTTGAAAGCAGCGATTCACACGTACTGAAGGTGATGTTGAAAGAATAGTGGTGTTGAAACATGATTCCCATGTACGATATGTTTCCACGGAACATGGATTAAAGAAACTTAACATTTTTCCCCAAATTATTAGAAAAATATTTCTACTCCGACACCACTGGCCCAATAAACTGAAAATCGGCCATCATAACGATGGCTACTGCAACCTACATCTTGGCTATTCCACATTCAAACGAAGCAGCTATGTGCAGTTTGTCTTTCTTTTCAAAGTATGCTTAATCATGTCAATTAATGCATCATTAATATTTGAGCTGAGAATGAATACAGTCGTCACTGCAAAATCAAGCAGCTCGTATAAAAGGAAAGCGTTGAACTTCAACATCAATTTAATGACACAAGGTGGCATTGCCGTAATTTTGAATTTTCAAAATCGGTTTATGGTCCAAAAAAATCAGGGACAATAGAGCCGTTGGTATATTATTGACCATCTGCCTTTCATCGTGTAATTTTGAAATATTATCTAACGTTAAAGCAATATGGTAAATGACACTTTAGGAATATATGTTTGGATATCCAAGAAATCAACGGCTAAGTACGTTTTACTGTAGATTATGGATGTATAATAACCATGCCCATGGACAAATCAGCTATACTATTAACGGCACCATTAATTGATATGTAAAAAGTCACCATGTTATTGTATATCAATAATGAAACCTGCAAGATCAGTAAGACATGAACCTCCAATAAGTGTGTATTATATTTTATTATTTGTAATAGTATAATGGATGGATAAAAAGATAAAAAAGTACTGTTCAATTTAGTCGTGAAAAGGCAGTGTGTGAACTTGTTAGAACCGATAGGCTAGAATGATATTCTATGTGTTGTTTTCTCATTTAGGTTCAGATGGTATTTAATGTATCAAGTGTGAATCAAATTAATGTTCAGATAGATATTATAAATAAGTAAAGATACGCTATTGAGGAATAAAGCGTACTGAAAGGATAGTGATCCGAAAGACAATAAGAAAGAGCTACATTGGAATAAACTGACTAATATTCGTGTGGCGACTGCATATGCAAAACAACAGGTTTTTGCATGATCGCGGGTTATGCTG